>Ga0129311_1001865_pt1 | contig 13980 bp, 13 predicted proteins | sample Go1ome_FD_94435 | JGI IMG/M metagenome (GOLD analysis project Ga0129311, IMG submission 94435) | Western lowland gorrila individual fecal microbial communities from Wisconsin, USA - Go1022B metagenome | ecosystem: Host-associated > Mammals > Digestive system > Large intestine > Fecal | place... | reverse complement strand
TAATGAAATGGTAAGAGCTACACCTATGCCTATTTCACTTAAGGAAGCGTATTACGAGTATCGTTATGGTATTTTTGCTGAATAAGATAACCTATAGCAACAATTTACTTAAAAAGAGCGTTTCTTTTTAAGGCAATGAATTGTCCTATTACGATTTGATTCATTATAATCCTTCCTTTCATAGTATTATCATACTGTTTTCATGCAAAATATAAATCCCCTTATAAGAGAATATAGAAGGATTTTCATTATTTCGTTACTGAAAATGGTTGACTATACCATACTTTCTTATATTTCTTTGGATAACCATTTAAACCAGACTTCATGCATCTTATAATTCTATAAACCTGATCATCCATATTATTATCGACAGTACCATATATTTCGCCACTCATGATTTTTTCATTCATTTCCTGACTGTTGTTGATACCTAGAATAATAGGAAGAGTTAAATGCCTTTGGCTATAATAATCATAAACACCAAGAGCCATATCATCATTATTACATATAACGGCTTCTGTATTTCTTATCGCATTTTCATCTAATTGTGAAAACTTCTTATAAGCAAGATGTCTATTCCATGAAGCAGATAATGTACCTAGTGTATTTAAAGGAAGATCTTTACTATTTTCTAAGAATCCTTTTGTACGGCGAATTGTATCATAGTGGTCTTCTTCCCCTTCTACTAATACATAATCTAGTTTTCCATTTTGATTCTTATCAAGACTATTTCTTTGCTTATTCCAGATCTGATGTAACATCTCTCCCTGGATTTCTCCTGCTTTTCTTGCATCTGTTCCAACATACCAGACATTATTTGTGATTTTTAAATCTTTTTCCGCAATATCTCTATTGAATAATATAACAGGTATCTTTGATTCCTTTGCGTTATTTAAAACACTTGCAGCATGAGAAGGATCCACCAGATTCACAAGCATCATATCATAATTCTGTGTATACATATATTGAAGCTGCTTGTTCTGACGCCTTGAGTCTCCTTTCGCATCACATATTTCATAGGAGATCTTCTTTTGTGTAGTTATCTTTTCTATTTCATTCTCTAGTTTAGAAATAAAACTATCCATGAATGTATCTTCTAAGTCATAGACTGCAATACCCACATGAATATATTGATCCTCTTTAGAACGTATTCCTACTAATGCAGTTAATAATAAGCATACTATAAGACCTGCTAATAGAATCCATTTATATTTTCCAATCTTTTTCATAATCTACCTCTAATCGCAAAATAGTGATGCTTTACTGCCTTTTTCTAAAACTCCCTGATCTATTTTATCAGGCTTTAAACGAATATTAGATAAGTGGCTTTTATTCACACATCCTTCTATCATTTCCATACTCTTATAACCTAGTTTATAAGTATTTTCGAGATAAATAGGATTTCTTTGACCATCTTTTATTTCTTTTAATAAGTCAAAATCAACAGGTAATCTTACTGTATCATCAGATACTTGACTAAAAGATGCAGAATAAGTAAAGGAAGGCTGCATCGTATCAGTTAAAGCAAGTACATGACCATATTTATACTTTCCTTTTTTCATATACTTTTCTGGATAAACGAGTAATATACCCATTGACTGGTTTTTATGTTCTTCTTCTACAAGAGTATCTAGATCATTTGAAGACATAGTCTCCTTATACCAGATATCACATTGAATGTGATGATCATAAGCATAATCCTGGATACCTTCTTGTACTTCTTGAATCATAGTTTGATTATTCTTAGGATAGACAACCGCAATTCTTTTGTTTTTCTGAGCATAATCTCTATTTCTCATATATAAAATAGAAACAATTGCCATACAAATAATAATGACAACGAGGATGATATGTTTTGCTTTACTCTGTTTCATCTGTTTCCTCCATTTTAGGGATAATGATTGTTGCAGTTGTCCCTTCATCTAGCTCACTCGAAATTGTGATACCATATTGTTTACCATAGATCAGCTGAATCCTTTCATTCACATTACGTACTCCAATACCTGATCCTCTTTTACTAGATACAACCTGTTTATGCATGATATACTCCAGTTTCTCTTCTGTCATACCAAGTCCATTATCAGCAACATCAATCTTGATATTACCATCTTCTTCATAAACACTGATGAGAATTTCTCCATCATCATACATCCCTTCCATACCATGGTAAATCGCATTTTCTAGTAATGGTTGAATAGAAAGTTTAGGAATAAGATATTTCATGAGTTTTTGATCTGCTTCTACATGGAAATCAAATTTATCTTTAAATCGGATATTCTGAATCTTTAAGTAGCTTGTTGCATGTTCTAATTCTTTACCTAAAGGAATCATATCCTTACCTTGACTCAAAGATATACGGAAGAACTTTGCGAGGGATGAAACCATTTCAGCCGCCCCTTCATATTCTTCACTATGAATCATCCAGATAATAGAATCTAATGTGTTATATAAGAAATGCGGATTAATCTGTGATTGAAGAAGTTTCTTTTCCATCTTCTGCTTTTCACGTTCATTCTGGCGTATTTCTTCCATCTGTTTCTGTAATTGATCAGCCATGATATTAAAATTAGCACTTAAATTCTTTAATTCTCCAATACCTTCTTCTTTTGCACGAGTTTCATAATCGCCTCTACCAAATTCTTCCATTGTATTAAGTAATCGATAGACTGGATCAGTGAAATTTCTAAATACCTCTATATCAAGCAAGATCATAACAGCACCAATAAGAAGCATGATAATCCATATAATATTATGGAAACGACGGTTTTCAATTGCTAAGTTGGACATTGAATTCACAACAACAATATTCCACCCAGTATAGCCTATCTGTTTTCTTTCTATTAACCACTCTTCATGATTAATACTCTTGATAACATAGTTATTACTCTTAAGTGCTGCAGATACTGTCTTTTCTCGATAAAGTCCTGAAGCCATACGTAATTCAAATGGATGATAGATAAAATTGTTTGATTCATCCATTAAATAACAATACGCAGACAATTGGTTAGAATAACGTTCTAAGATACTTTCTATAGGTTCTGTATAATACTCTACAAGTAAAATACCTGGCTTCATATAACCATGATCAATATATTCAACATATCGGCTCACATCCATTACATATCCTGATAATGATGGTTCAACAAGTCTGCGTCTTCCATATTGGATTGTTTCAATATTTCTTTCCGCATTCTTAAACCATGATTTACTAGAAACAGATATGTTTTTTGCATCTCCAAATGACCAGACAGCATTTCCATCCATATCATAAAGAGAAATACTGTTGATTCTATCTGATTCATTGGATAATTGTTGCTTCATGATTGTTTTAAACTCAGCATTGTCACAATCATACTTCTTAATATCCTGATAATAAATTTCATTCACTAAGTTGTTTACTGAACTGATTTCTTTTTCTATACTTTGTGTCAAAGAACTGATTTGTCGATCTACTTTCTCTACTGCATCCTTTTCAAAATAAGAAGAAAATAGATAAGAGAACAACATCATACTTGTAATGATGCAAGCCGCAATAGATACTGACATAACAACAGGTAATATGACACGTACGCTTAATTTCTTATTTTTCATTTTCTAATTTCCTATATTTGGCTGGAGATATACCACAATTCTTCTTAAATACATAACTGAAGTAATTTGGTTCAGGATAACCCACCATTTCTCCAATCACAAGACTCTTATAATTAGTCTGAAGTAAAAGTTTCTTCGCTTCTTCCATACGTAATCCAATCATATAATTCATGAATGTACCACCTGTTTCCTGTTTAAATATCTTAGAGAAATGAGAGGTACTGACATGTAATGCCTCACAAACACTTTCTACACTTAAATCTGAATCAGAGAAGTTTTCCTGAACTATCTTCTTGGCATTATCTACAAGTATCACATTATTATCAATACGTTTCTTCTGCACTAATATACGTATTAGCTGACAATAATCAAGTAACCAATGATCTAATTCCTCTCCTGTAGTAAGAGATAAAATTGTGACAGCCATCTTTTTTGACCCTTCAAATTCACCTTGAGAGGAAATATGATACTTCTTATATAGTCTAGTGAATAGGAATGCGATTTCCATTATAACCATCTGATATTCATTTAAGTTATAGTGCGCCTTGTGAAGCAGATCAAGTAATTTTTCAACCTGTTTTTTAAGTTCTTCTTCCCCGCAATAAGTAATTATTTTACCAATGGGTTCAACATATCCATTCCAGTCTGTTTCTACTTCTTCTTGAAGCATTAAGTCATTATAGTAAGTATAACTTTCATCAGGAACAACAAGATTATATTCTAAGGCATCTTTAGACTGTGTATAGATCGTAGGTATCTCTTCTAATTCCTTTACACAGCCACTCATACCACAGGAAATATGCGTATCAAAGATACGTGTAATCATAATAGATGCTTCCTGGATAGTACGTGTTATTTTTTCTATTTCTTGTTTCTTATCACTTGCAAGTAAAAAGAGTTCTTTATCTCCTATACCAAATTCATATACTGTAGAAATCTTATCGAGCGTCTCTTTAAGTGTTTCTTTAATAGAAAGTGTACTAAAAACATCTTTGTGATCAACCTTCTGTATCTTTACTGCAATCATACAATATTCTTTATTATCTAATTCAAGTCCTAGATTCTTGATCTGCTGTGTACATTCTTCCTGATCCATTGTTCCTAAAACCAGTTGTGTAAAAAACTGCTGTCTTAAAAGAGGAAGGCTCTTCAAATAAGCATATTCTAAACGTGTCCAGTTGAGTTTTTCATTATATTCTTCTTCTAGAGTCTGATGCATATTGATTAAGAGCTTCTTCATCTCATCATAGTCTATAGGTTTCATTATATATTCTGATACACCATAGCTGATTGCAAGTCTTGCATATTCAAAATCATCCCATCCTGAAAAAAGAATGACTTTAGTATTCATATAATTCTCATGAATTGTTTTCGCAAGTTCTAACCCATCCATAAAAGGCATCTTGATATCACTAATAACAAGATCTGGATGTAATTCATCCACCATTTCTAATACTTCTTTCCCATTCTGGGCTGTTCCTGCAACTGTAAATCCTAATTCTTCCCAATTAATTCCCTTCTGCATACCATAAAGGATATTCGGTTCATCATCCGCTAGAATAATACTAAACGTTCTCATATGCCTGCTCCTTTTTTTATATTATCATAACACGTTTTATTATATACGCGAAATAAGAACAAGCCGATTTTAATCAGCCTGTTCTTTATTTATTAACTATTAATTTTTTCTACAACCTTTTTCATGAATTCATCATTTAACTTATATTTCTTCTTGAATACAACATAAGCAAGGATGACACCAATAGTTGGTACAACACACATTAATACACGAATTGAGTTCTGTGTAGCAAGTGACTGTACTGTATTTGGTACATAACCTGTTAATTCAAGTACGAAACCAATGGCAAGTGAAGTGAAGGCTGCTGTTAATTTAACGATTAATGTCTGTAGTGAGAAGACAACACCTTCATTTCTATCACCAAGAACATATTCACCATAGTCTACTACGTCAGCTAAGAATACTGTTGCACATCCAAGTTCTAGACCTGTACCAGTCTTAACAATAATACCTGCAATAGCAGTTAATAAGATATTTGTAGGGCAAACAAAACCAACAACAAGTAATAAGATTAAACCAATTGGAGGTAAAGCACATGCAAATAAGAATGCTTTCTTTCTAGATAATACTTTAGTAACTTTAGGGAAGATAAGAAGACCAACAACTTCAGCCACTGAAGCACTGATCATGAAAGCTGATAACATACCAGCGTTATTACATACATAACTGAAATAATAAGTTGCAACACCCATGATTGCCTGAATAGCAACGTTATATAATAGAATTAATAATACTGCCCATCTTAACTGGTCATTTTTCTTAATAACAGTGAAGATGTCTCTGAATTTCATCTTTTCTTTCTTATCATCACTTGTCTGAACTTTAGGAAGGTTTAAGACACATACTGCCATTGTGAAGATGAATGTAGCTGCGATGATTAAAGCGAATCTATGATAACCAATATAGCTTCCACCAAGACCCTTGATGATCTGAACACCAAAACCAGCAATGATTAATGACTGACCAATACTAGCAAAGATTCTTGGAAGTACTGATACTTTTTCACGTTCTTCTGGATCAGAAGTTAAATTAGGAATAACTGACCAATAAGGAATATCCATGATTGTATAAGTCATACCCCATAAAACATAAATAACAGATGCAAAGATACAAAGATTTACACCAGTTAAATGAAAATCTGTAAATACGATAACGAATACAAATGCGTTGATTAAAGTACCAACAACTAACCAAGGAATGAATTTACCATAACGGCTTCTTGTGTTATCAACAAGCATACCCATGAATAAATCATTGAAGGCATCCCAGATCTTTGCAGCAAAGAACATTGTACCGATGAAGGCAGGTGCAACTTTAATGATATCTGTGAAATAGATCATTGAGAATGTGGCAATCATACCATAAATCAAATCTTTTCCCAACGCTCCAAATGCGAATGAATATTTGACTCTACCAGGAATCTTTCCTTGGTAAACGACACTACTTTTATTGTTTTCCATAAAATTTTCTCCTCTTTTTTTCTCGTGTGTACATCACTTAGTGCTCTTAAATGATACCGCTTTACATCAAATATGAACATCTGATAATCTATTCATAAAATATGAATTTCTATTTTATTACATATTTTTACTAATAGGTTTTCATAGTTTTAAAAAACGACATGAGATGTTTCATGTCGCTTTTAATTATGTATTCATTGTTTTTCTAACGATATAGATTCCAGCAAGTAATTCTCCAATAGATATACCCACAAGTAAACCAGAAAAAAATTTTTTTTGGGGGAATTAATATAATATTTACTTTTCAAAACCAAACGATAATAGATCTAAGGTTCCTTCTTTTACTACAAGTTTTAATTTGGAATGTTTATAAGATGAATTAATCATTAGTTCTTTCTTATTCCATGCTTCTTCATTAAAAATCATATCACCTATAAGATTATCATTCAGATATACCTGAAGTGTACCATTACCTCTTGCAATTAAATAAAGTTTTGAATCACTTTCTATAGAAAAATATTTATAGACAACTTCTGTTGACTTAGCTGCATTCTTAATAAAGACTTCCTCTCCTGAATGTGTAATATGGGGAATATGGGGAATATGGGGAATATCTGTACATATCTTATTGGCGATATGTGGCATTTTACCATTAGTTAGATTACAACAAATAGTGCAAGAATAGTCTCCTATACCTAATAAATCATAATCATTAAGTCCTAGAGAAGTCATTTCTACTTGTGGGATAGAACCATCTTTCATTATTTCAAGAGGCTCTGCACACATCTGTCTTGAATAATCACAGCCATGAGTAAGTCGATGATAGAAGATATACCATTTGTCTCCAATTTTCTCCATACCACCATGTGTAGTACCAGTCGCATTACAACGCTGTTTTTCTTTACGACCATGATATCCTACATCACCATTACTTACTATCGTACCACGATATTTAAAGTCATGGTCTGGAAATTTGGATGTTGCATAACAGAGTTCATGATTCTTTTCAGAAGAATAGACAAAATAGTAAATATCTCCTACTTTACGAATACTGCTTCCTTCAAAGAATGAATGTCCCTTGAAATCACGTGTATCACATATACGTTTAGGTTCTTCTTTTAACGTTAACATATCATCTTCAAGTACAGCTGCGTTCGCACCTAATGGTCCTATCTTCTGTTTAAATGATTCTACTGGTTTATCAAATATACCTGCATAGATTTTAGCTAAGAGGAATTTATTCCATGGGGTTATTTCCATGCCTCTAAAAGGTCCTGTACCAAAATATAAACGAATAGTACCATCACCCTTCCAGCCAGCTAAACAATAATATAAATAATATCGTCCATCATTACCTTGTACCACATCTGGTGCATAGAGATATTTCGCGTTATCACCATATAATGGGTCTTGTTTTGCGGAATAATTAGTTCCTTTACTTGTCCAGTCTGATAAGTCATTGAGTGGTGCAGAATAGAATTCATAATCTTCTAGACAGAAACTTTCTCCACCAGGAGTATCATGAGAACCAAATAAATAGACTCTATCTCCAAATACATGTGGTTCTCCATCTGCAATACATACGGAAACAGGTAAAACTGGATTACATGCTACCTTTTTCATACTATTTGTCCTTCCATTAGTCCAATGTTGTAAAAACCATATTTAATGATTTATTCGCTTCAGGCATACAGCGAAATACAAAATGAGTAATATGTGCAAATAAACTAGCCATTGTTCTCCCTTCTTTACTTCTGTTAAATGGTATTCATCAATAGTTCATCAAGAATAAGACGAATATATTCCTTCATCCATAAAAGTTGTCCCTGATGATTCAAATGAATACCATCTCTAATAAATAAATCTTTACGATAGTTCTGTCCATCCCATGTCATATCTGATGAATCTACATACCAAAGATAATCTGTTTCATTACATAATGTTTCTAATTCTTTGTTTACCTTTTCTGTAAGAGGTCTATACTTACTTCTACCAGGTAGAAGTAAACCACTCATAACAACAAGCTTCGCATTAGGTAGTTTCTCATGAATCTCATTAAACATCTTCTTCTTATAATCCATACAAACTTTGACTTTTTCTTCATCTGTTCCTTTTAAGCTGACATAGTCATTAGAACCTGTCTGAAAGAATATAATTTCTGGATCATAAGGATAAAGCAGCTTATCAGCATACTGAACTAAATCATGATCTGTACAGCCTCCAAAGCCATGATTGTGTACACGATAGTTGAATAAGTCATTTTCCATTTCTGTCCACATTCTAAAATTAGATGCACCATAGAAAGTAATGCCATTTTGATGATCTTCAACAGGGTATTTTTCTGTTAATTCTTTTACATCAGCATCCCATGTGTGTAAGAATTGAAATGGTCCTAGCCAATCTTGTAGCCTGTGATTGCAAGGCCAATAATATTTGCAGCCGCAAGGACTCCAATAGTAATACTTGCAATTTTCATAGATTTTTTCATATTATTTTCGCCTCCCATAATGTATGTTTGAAAATAAATAAACATACTTTTTACAGTGAAAATTTTATCATTATGCATGCCTTGTTTCTTTCATATTTGTCTTGTGTATTACATAATTTCACTTTTTAAGAGAAAAAAAGCCAACATCTTATGTTGACTCCTATACTTTGTTTTTAATTGTATTCTCAACTTCAATAATACGCCTGCCAATTCTTTTTGATTCTATTTTCTTATATGCTTCGAGGCAAGGTATAAATTCCTCTGTTCCTTCTTCTTCAATAATATCAAGTATACGCAAAATAACCTTTCTATTTACGTTGATCAGTCTATGAATGACACGAGGATCGTTTTCTTTCACATCTAAACAGAATAGTTGATATAAGTCCTGAGCATATGTTTCTTTCTCTATCTCCCATCCCTTATCAGAAAATACCAATAATGGGAGACGTCCTTCATATTTTATTCTAAGATAATCTTCATCTATCATCCAATCAATATAATGCATAATATCATCTAATTTCATATCATGATAATAGCCATAAGCAGGACATTCATTTAATTTCAGTTCTAATACCTTCTTATCCTTAGAACCTTTTAATATCTTAGCAAGCATATTTCTACCCGCCTTCATAATACACATATCAGCCGCTCTTAAGATCATCTTGATATCTTCTTGAGGCAATTCTTTGATATCACCTGTATCAAGAATAACAGGTATTCTATGGACTCTTCTACTCATTGGTTATCTCCTCGCTTTCATATAAAAATCTTAGCACCTCTCTATTTATCATTCAATACTAAAAGCCCTGAAAAGAGGATTACATCCTTTTTACAGGGCCCATTTATTATTCTACAATGAACTTCTCAAAAGCTTCATCTATTGCATCAACATCATTTTATTTCCTGAAGCCAAAGATTTCTGCAACAACATGACTTTTTAGGAGTTCAAATTTACCCCTTTGATTTTCAATTATTTACTCCATCATTTCATTCATGATAACTCCTTTCTTTGGTGACTGCATTAGTTTGTAATAATTGTTGTGCTGATATTTCTATCTAAAATTCTCGAACTCCAGCTTTCTTGTAAAGCCTTGTTCGTATATCATAATCCAGCATTCTCATCTGACACACGTAAATGCACTTTAAAATAAGACCAATTCAGATTATGAACGCATGCGTTCACAATCTGCTCCTATAGAAAAGTTCAAAGAATAAAATGTAGGTAACAGACAATATATAAATGTTAGATTAAACGTAATAAAGCCCCTTACATACATAGGAGGCTTCATTACATTATTTCTTTCTATTAATATAACAACCGCAAGGCATATTGGCTATTTCACTAATAGAAGGATCTAATGCATATACTTCTTCTAGAGATACAATCCTTGCATCATCCATAGAATGTTTTTTATCACATAAGAACTGCCACATGCCATCTTCATCATGAGAGTTACAGGTAATAGGTTCCTCTATACTAATCACATTACTGCATATTATACATGCAATACATGAATCGTCATCAATTAGCAGCGATTCTACCTCTACTACCTTAAAACAGAACAAGCCTTTTAGGTAATTGATCATTATAGAACTGATTTCGCATAAAATGCATCATCTCAACCTTAAGTTTTACCTACTAAGCTTATTTGCCAACTCTGCTTCAAACGCAAGAATTTCCTGCATACAAGCATCAAGCTTAGCAAAAATAATATCCTTATCTAATTCTTCATCAAGTTCAATGGTTGAAGTCTTAAATGGAAGTCTCCACTGCCAATCTTCCTTACCCATTTTAGCAGGATAGAATTTATTTATATTATCGCAGGTAGTTCTGAAATCATTAGGAATATTCTTTGAACTAATAGATAATTGAATATATATTGTCTTACCATTTCTATTTATGATTTCATAGAAGTAGTGATTATCTGTATTCCATCCACTAGGTGCATTTGGAATATCCGGAAGAATTGCAGTCATTCCATCCGTTGTAAAACGAGTATATGTTTTGTTGCATTTGACGGCATCAAGATGTGCATTTTCCTTTGCCTGTACCCATTCTTTGAGGATCGATGCGATTGCATTATGTCTCTTTTCTTCATCACTGAGTAAGTATTCAAGCATAACACCACAAATCTTATCACTCCACTCAGCATGGAACTTAGCCATCCTTGGCCAGTCAGCTCCGTTTGTGATACTCACACCATCAAGATGATAACTCATCCCAGATGCTCTACTATTATCTGATCTATCCCAATCAAGTGAGATTCCAAGCTTGCTTTCGATTTCATTCTTATGCTTATAAAGCATATCAAAAGTGTCTTTATTCTTCTTGATGTCTCCGTTACCCAAATAGAATTCAATTCTTGCATTATCGTAATTAGCAGCACAGCTGATGCAGAAACCACTGATACCAAAATATCCAGACTCAGTATTAGATGTTGTCGGATTACACCCACTAAAAGTTCCACGACGGAAGTGTTGTTTTTGAATGATTGGAAGCGCATATTCCCAATAGCGTCTTCTAATTTCATATCTACCTGTATCTGAAGTTCTTTTAGTTTCTAAGTCCTTAAGATAGAAAACTAAGTCCATTGGGTCTGCTCCATACAACGCAAAAATTCTACGAAGAATAGACATCTTAAGTAGAGTACTTGTGTTCTTCTCAATGTATAAGTCATCATCAATCTTCATTGGACTACGCAAATCAAATTCATTATTAGTAACATACACAGCAAGGTCTGTATTTTCCTTATTGCTGTATGCAAGCGACATAAGAACAGACTTGTCCTTTTGATGAAGGAACTTTAATATATGCTCAAACATATCAGTCCAGCTTGTTACAGGCTGTTCAGTTGTTAAATAACTGTACTTAGCAATATCTCTACCAGTTAAATCAAAGTTCTCATCATCTAAAGTACATGAATCAAACTCCTTCTCTGATGGCACAAAGTCTGTTTTTGGATAAGCCCATATTTCCATTGCTAATTCCATCATTTCTTTATTACGTTCTTCAAGTTCTGCTAATCCCCATGTATTTTTCGTTGCAATCTTCTGGTTCATCTTCAATCCGCTAGCTTTATATCCACCTTCTTTAGCATCACGCTTTTCAATGAAAGTATTATTGCTCAAACTAGGATTATATCCAGTTAAAGTGAGATTAGCTAAGCGATGAAGCCAAGTTACATGAATTTCTGCGGCATTAGCACCTAGGATTTCATTCCAAGCTGGAGTTAAATGCTGAGGCATAATATGCTCAATAGTATAAACATTATTATCAAGATGTGTGTAAACATCCTTTGTTTCAATGGTTCCGTAGTTTTCGAAACGTTCAAAAAGATATGCTTTATACTTACCACGCATCTGATAGACCTGCTTTTTTGAAAGAGCTAATCTAAATTCCTCATCATCTGGGAATCGACCACTTTCCTTCTTAGAAAGCAGAGCATAAATGAATTTAGAAACATAGTTATCTGCTGTATTATCGTAGCGAATGATTTCTTTATTCAAATTCAAGAAAATTTTATTCAATGCATTTGTAGGCACTTCACAAATATTTCTTCTAAACAGATAATTCTCTGTAATCAAGAAAATTCTTAACACATCATTGCTAGTTAATTTACCATCTTGATGGAGTCTTAATACTTCCATCAAGAACGGACGAGTAACAACAATCTCCAAACGCTTCAAACGATACAAACAGTCATCTAGTTTTTTCTCTTTTAATCCGCTCTTACATGTAAGAAGCTTCTCAAAGAATCTAGCATAACGAAGCAGATCAGCAAGTAGTGTATCAATTGGAAGTGAAACAGATTCCGCATAATTTTTAAATGCTCTGTAGACGTTGCTGATAGTAGGCGTAACTTGCTGCTTGATGCTTAAATAGTCTCTTACAAATCCACTTACATCATTAGCTGTGCACTTTTCAATCTTAGCCCAATATGTATCATAGTACTTTGTCTGATCCTGAGTCGGAAGCCCCATCAATACATAGTTTCTAATCTTATCACCTTCAGTAAGTGCAAGACCAGTAGAGTTTAAGCTTCCGAAAATAAGTTGAGCATTATCTCCTTGGTCCAATGTAATGCTGATGATTTCAAGTTTACCAATAGCTGCATATAAATCAGCAACTGGAACCTCTTCTTTCATCACCAAATAATTTCACAAGTGCTTCTCTGTCGCTCTTAACAGGATGTAGCTTAATCTTGTCATCTTCATTCGCCCAAGGTGAAATAAGATAACGGTGATTTATCTGCTCATCAAGTCTGGCTTCGTCTATCTTAACTTTTCCCTGAGCTATAAGATTACGAATTGCTAAAAGTAATAATGTGATAGTTGTTAATCTCTGCTGTCCATCGATAATATGATATTCTATTTTACTGCCATTAGGTACAACAGCGGAAACGATGCTACCAAAAAAATGGCTATCTCTCCCATCAATTACTATTTTCTTTAAATCATCATATAACTGTTGGCAATTTTCATATTTCCAATTATATTTTCTCTGATATACCGGAATCACGTAACGCTTGTCAGCGCCTTCCATGAATCCAAGCATTTTTGCTTCTGAACCTTTCATAAGCCCTCCTTTTTAAGTTCCGTCTATTAATCGCCACTAAAATTTCCAACCGATTCATAACTACAGAACTCTACCATTTCTTTAATACATAAATTCTTATTTCAATGCATGCACTCACTTACATGTGTAATCATTGTTTTGTAGTGTTGTCAGTTTAATATTGAAAAACTCAGCCTTGTTTATATCATAACACTTTTTAAAACAACTTTTCATTCAACTTTTTATTTCTTATATCCATATTGACTCATTTCTTTATCAATCGTATAATTAGTACAGAAATAAAATC
>Ga0129311_1001863_pt1 | contig 13987 bp, 10 predicted proteins | sample Go1ome_FD_94435 | JGI IMG/M metagenome (GOLD analysis project Ga0129311, IMG submission 94435) | Western lowland gorrila individual fecal microbial communities from Wisconsin, USA - Go1022B metagenome | ecosystem: Host-associated > Mammals > Digestive system > Large intestine > Fecal | place... | reverse complement strand
TATCACTTCTGCAACGAGACCATGCGTCCGGCTTTTACCAGGATACCTGGCAGTATGCAGCATGCACCAAACACCGGATTTTTACTTCCAGCTGCGCCTACCCGGTGAAGGGCTTCCACTACCTTCTGGAGGCCCTGGAAATCGTGCTGAGCCGCTACCCGGATACCACAGTCAGCGTCCCCGGCAGAGGCTTTTTTGCCAGTGGAGCAGGGAAGCTCCGGCAGGACTATTATCACCGGTACCTGGGCAATGTGGCCAGTGCCTTCGGCGCCCGGGACAAAATTCATTTCCTGGGCTCTCTGGATGCCTGGCAGATGAAGCAGGCTTTTCTGGAGGCCAATGTGTTTGTCCTGCCCTCCACCATTGAAAATTCCCCCAACTCCCTGGGAGAGGCTATGCTTCTGGGGGTGCCCTGTGTTGCGGCGGATGTGGGCGGTGTGACCAACCTGATGCACCCCGGCGAGGGCTTTTTGTACCCGTCCACCGCCCCCTATATGCTGGCGGAGTACATTATGCAGGTCTTTGCCCAGCAGGAGCAGGCGGAACAGATGGGAGCCCGGGCCCAGGCACATGCCCGGCAGACCCACGACCCGGAGAAAAACCGGCGGGAGCTGCTTCGCATTTACGAATCCGTGGCGGGAGGTGGAAACTAGATGGAGCAGAAGCCGTTGCTCAGCGTCATTGTCCCGGTTTACAAGGTGGAGGCATATCTGCCCCAATGCGTGGACTCCCTTTGCAGTCAGACCTATCCAAATTTGGAAATCATTCTGGTGGATGACGGCTCCCCGGACCGCTGCGGTGCGCTCTGCGATGACTACGCACGCCGGGACAGCCGCATTCGTGTCATTCATAAGGAAAACGGCGGCCTCAGCGATGCCCGGAATGCCGGAATCGAAGCGGCCACCGGAGAATATCTGGCCTTCGCCGACAGCGACGACTGGCTGGAGCCGGATGCCTACCAGGCCCTGATGGAGGCCGCTCTGCGCCACCGGGCGGAGTTGGTTTGCGCTGGAAGATACGACGAGGAGGAGGGCACCTGTACAGTGGGCCTATGCCCGGAGCGGGAGGAGGTTGTCTCCGGCACCGAGCTGGTGCGGCGGATTTTCCACTGGGACCACCTGGACTCCGCCGCCTGGGATAAGCTGTATGCCCGCAGACTCTTCCGGGACATTCGCTACCCGGTGGGGCGGGTGGTGGAGGATGTGCCCACCACCTATCGCATTGCCCTGCTGGCCGGGGGCGGCGTGCTGCTGCCCAAGCCGGTGTATCACTATCGCCACCGCAGCGGCAGCATTACCCAGTCTGCCATCTCCCCCAAGAGCTTCCATTTCTCTCAACATGCCGCCCAGGTCTATCAGGACATTTGTCAGAATCACCCGGAGCTGGAGCCGGATGCCCACTACCTGCTGGTGTGCGCCATACGCCACAATGCGGCAATCCTGAGCATGGCCGACCCTGGCACCAGAAAGCGCTACCGCCAGGAATACCGCAGCGCCCGCCGGGCCATTGTCCGGGAGCTTCCCTTCGTGTTCCGCTGCGGCTTCTTTTCCGGAAAGGAAAAGCTCCAGCTGATGCTCTATGGGGCGGGGCTGTTCGCTCCGGCGCTGAAGCTCTACCATTTTGTGAAAAGGGCCCGATAAAAGCCTATGAAAAAGAATATCAACCGCATTGCGTTTTTCAATTTTCTCAGTGTGCTGCTGCTTCAGGGCATTTCTCTGATTTCCGCCCCGCTGTTCAGCCGCCTGCTGGGGACGGCGGGGTATGGGGACTTGTCCTCGTTCAATGTCTGGGTGACCATGGTGATGACGGTACTCTCCCTCCAATCCCATGTGACGGTGGTGAATGCCCGCCAGGACTTCCCAGAGCAGGAGCAGGCCGCTTATCAGTCCTCGGTGATGTCCCTGTCCCTGCTGAGCTTTGCTCTGGGCAGCGGGCTGCTGCTGGCTCTGTCCGGGCCGATTTCCGCAGCGCTGAACATCAGCCGCCTGCTGCTGGCCCTGGTGCTGGTGGAGGCCTTCGGCCAATTCTGCGTCAATTTCCTCAGCAATAAATTCACCTATGAATTTAAGGCCGATAGGAACATGCTGCTCAGTGTGCTGATTGCAGTGGCCAATCTGGGCGTCTCCCTGCTGCTGGTGCTGAACATGCCCGCCCAGCAGCGATATTTCGGCCGTATCCTGGGCAATGTTCTGGTCTACGGTGTGGTGGGCCTGGCGGGGTGCCTGTGGATTCTCCGCCGGGGCAAAAGGCGATACAGCCCCCGGTACTGGAAATTCTGCCTGGTTATCGGTGTGCCTCTGATTTTTCAGAATTTGGCCTACTCCGTGCTGGGCAGCAGCGATGTGCTGATGCTCAAGCAGATTGCAGGGGCCACCCAGTCCGGCATCTATAGCTACGCCTTTACTCTGGCCGGGGTGATGTATACCTTGTACAGCGCCCTGAACACCAGCTGGGTTCCCTTCTTCTTTGATGACATGAAGCAGAACCGGCGGGAGGATGTGGTGCGCCGGGGGCGGAATTATTTGGAGCTGTACACCGTCCTGTCCATGGGCTTTGTCCTTCTGGTGCGGGAGGTGTTCCGGGTGTATGCCGATGCCGATTTCTGGCCGGGAGTAGGGCTGATCCCCCTGTTTGTTGCCAATTATTTCGGCAATGTGCTGTGCACCTTCCCGGTGAACTATGAGATTCTGCACAAGAAAACCACTGTGGTAGCCGCCGCCACGGTGACGGCCGCTGTGGCCAATGTGGCGCTGAACTATTTCCTGATTCATATGCTGGGCATGGTGGGGGCGGCAGTGGCAACCCTGCTGGCCCGGCTTCTCCAGCTGGGAATCCACCTGTGGTATACCCATCGGATTCTGGGCAGGGAAGACTATCCCTTCACTTTCCGGGACAATCTGCTGAGCAGTGCCGCCTTAGCCGGGGCCATTGGGCTGTTCTATCTCACCCCCGATGCCTGGTATCTCCGCTGGCCCCTGGGCGCCGCTCTGGGCCTGTGGGAGCTGCGCCGCATCTGGAAACGCAGAAGCCTGCTGTAAAGCACCGGCGGATACCGGATAGCCGCTCTTTTCCAGAAAAAGTATTGACAAAAACCTACTCACCGGTTATAATACTCTGGCAACTGCGAGAGTGTTGGAATGGTAGACAAGCACGTTTGAGGTGCGTGTGGTTACGCCGTGGGGGTTCGAGTCCCCTCTCTCGCACCAACTTAGTACGATGGTTTTGATACGCAACCATCGTACTTTTTATTTGCAATAGACATAATTATCTGATATATTAATTGCATAAGTTGGAAATTTATGAGGTGAAAAGATGGATCACTGGCATAGTATTAGAACTGAAAGAGATATTGAGTTCTTAATGTCTACATATGGTGGCTTTCACGATTCTTGTATTGTATCATTCAGCTTCCAGAATGGAGCTTTTGTAGATGATAAAGGGGCAATGCATTTCGGCGATGCGGCAAGTCGAAGACTGTCTGTGATATTCCAAAGTCAGTGGAAACCCAGAACTATCGAGCTTCAATTTTTAGGCCTTCGACAAATGCATTTCGTTGGATGGCAAGATAATTATTTCTGTGATATTTTAGATGCATATCTGTCGTTTCACGACAATTTACTACCCGGAAATCCTGACAGGGTGCTTGTATGGTCAGATACAGATTGGTTTGACGTTACGAAAATCGATAATTCAATCCATGAACCGGCAGACACCTACATTGTGGCAAACGCCTTGAGATGGCGAATTATGGATGAATAGACAGATCCCGTTTTTTGGGGCAGATGAGCATGGTTTCACCTTTCACCGCTATGGTTTCATTTTCGGGGGAACCAAACGAAACCATATGAAACCGTATCAATATGATCAACTGTTACCATAAAAGCACCGTAATTTTGATACCAAGATTACGGCGCTTTTTCTCGCCTTTTTATGTGAAAACAAGAGTTTTTCATAGTCCTTTGGCTTTCTGAAAAAGTTTCATTGGGATAGGGATAGTTTCAGCGTGAATAAGAGGATTTTCTATGCAACATGACCAGTCAATGTTCCTGCTGATTTCGATATGGCGCACACTGTTGGAAACGGCAACGGTACATGCAGACAACAGAATCACATTCCGCTTTAAGGACGGGACAGACATCGGGGTTGGAGCTGAATAAGCACCGCCCGTAGCCTGTAATGTTCACATTTTCTCTATTGATTATTTTCAGAGACAAAATATAATATAAGTGCATCAGAGGACAGTACACCGTAGTGTAGGGGATCGTGGGTTACGCCCGCAGACCGCCTGTTAGATAAGATGTCGAGTGAGCTCGGTTATTGCATTTATGCAATAACTGGGCTTTTTAGTTTTTTGGGAGGAATTTATTATGAAGCACACAAATGTAATCCTTGTCCCTTTGACCCCGGATGACCGGGAGCAATTTATTCTGGATAATCAATGATCTTTCAAGCATGGCGCACTTTTGGAGTTTGGTCAGCGGGATGATCATCTGGATTTTAATGGGGAGATAATCTCCCGAAAAACAATTGAACGATGCATCGATGCTCCTGACAGCGAGACCTACCGTATCGTTGTTGGGGGAAGAAATGTCGGTGGTGTCATTTTGAAAATAAACAAGGAGACCAACCACAACGAATTGGAGATCCTGTTTGTTTCCCCGGAAGAGCATACCAAGGGAATCGGCTACGGCGCATGGCTTGCGATTGAGGCGCTGCATCCCCAAACGGTGGTCTGGGAAACCTGCACGCCGTATTTTGAGAAACGCAATATCCATTTTTATGTGAATAAGTGCGGATTTCAAATTGATCAGTTTTGGTGTGAACATTTCGTTCCCAATCATGAGATGCCCGATGGTGACGACCACGATTCCAATGAAGGCCCCGATGAAATGTTTCGGTTTATCAAGGTGATGAAGCCCTAAGTCCTTGGACGGAATGATGGTTTCATTTTTGAGTGAAACCAAATAAAACCCTCTGAAACCGTATCATTTTTATCAATTGTTGCCAGATAAGAAGGATTGTTTTGCAATAACCGATGGGCGGAGACGGCTGGTATTGCACTGCCGGGGAGAGTATGGTATAAAGAGAGCAGAAAATCCCCTCCCTGGCAGGGGGCACACCGCAGTGAGCAGCGCTGCCTCCATGGGGGAGAAAGGGAATCACCAATATAGGAGGAAAACCCCATGAATACAAAGGGACGAAATCCGCTGCTGCCGCCGGAGGTCTATATTCCCGACGGCGAGGCCCATGTATTTGGCCAGAGACTGTATGTCTATGGCAGCCGGGATGTGCACCCGGATACCTGGTGCAGCGAAGAATACTGCGTTGCCTCTACAGAGGATATGCAGAACTGGAAAGTCAGCGCAAAGAGCTTCGACAGCCGGGATGTCCCCTGGGCGGATGGCAGCGCACGGAAGGACTATCCCGTAGTGGACTTCGACACCCGCAATCCCACTGCATTTTTTGCCACCTCCCCCTTGTGCGGTCAGCCACGGGCAGGGGACAACGCCCCTGCACTGCTGACCACTGCCGACACCTGTACCCAGGAGCCGGGCGGGGCGCTGCCCTTCCTCTATGCGCCGGATTGTATGGAAAAGGACGGAACCTACTATCTGTATTTTTGTATGTCAGACGGCACCGAGGGCGTAGCCCGGTCGGACAACCCGGAGGGCCCCTTCCGGGCAGCTGTGCAGCTGCCCTGCGCCGGGATTGACCCAGCGGTTTTCACGGACACGGACGGCAGAAGCTATTATTACTGGGGGCAGTTTCGCTCCAGTGGCGTAGAGCTGAATGATGATATGGTCAGCTTTGATGAAACAAAGGCGGTGCATCACCTTTTGACGGAGGAGGCACACGGCTTCCACGAGGGAAGCTCCATGCGGAAACGAAACGGCATCTATTACTATGTCTATCCCTGTATTTACCGGAACAATAGGCCCACATGCCTTGCCTATGCCACGTCGGATGCCCCCCTGGGGCCCTTTACCTACCGGGGAATCATTATAGACAATGCCCTGTGCGACCCGGATTCGTGGAATGTCCATGGCAGCATCCAGTGCTTCCGGGGGCAGTGGTATGTTTTCTACCACCGCAGCACCCGAAACACCCAGTATAACCGCCGGATGTGTGCGGAAAGAATCACCTTCCGGGAGGACGGCACCATTGAAGAGGTGAAGATGACCTCCTCCGGCCTGGGGGAGCCCTTTGCCCTGGGGGAGGAAATCCCGGGCTGGCGGGCCTGTGAGGTCACCGGCGGCGCCTACATCGATGGGGAAACCCTGGTCATGCCGGAGGGCAGCAGCGCCCTGTTCCGCTACGTGGGCTGGACAGACCTGCCGGCCCGATTCACCTGGGAAGCCGACGGCGAAGGCCGACTGGAGCCCAGCCTGGAAGAATCGGACAAAACCCGCTCCGCCCTCCGCATCACCGCCCACGGAACCCTTCGGCTCCGCAAAATCCTCTTCGAAGCGGATGGCTGATTTGCCCCCGAAAAGCACCCCGCCGGAATAAACGAAAAATATTCCATTGCCCATGGATACAAAAAGCCAGAATTGCCGCAAGCCCCTGCCGCAATTCCGGCTTTTTCCTTTTGAGAGGTGATTGTGGGATTTGCTTATATAGAGACGAATTTTCGGAAATTATTTGTTGAAATAGCATATAAAACGTAGTATAATAGGTGCACATATTGTAGAATCCATAAAGGGGAGATGCGAATGAAGACATATTTGGCGCACATTGCAGAAGACGGACGGTGTCAGACGGTAGAGGAGCATCTGCTGGGGACGGCGGAGCGGAGCGAGAGGTTTGCGGCGAGCTTTGGAGAAGCGGAACGGGGCAAGCTGCTGGGGCTGGCCCATGATATCGGCAAGTACACCGATGGCTTCCAGCGGCGGCTGGGAGGAGGTACAAAGGTGGACCATGCTACGGCTGGGGCATTGGAGTGCGAGAAGATTGGGGAAAAGCTCCTCTCTTGCTGCATTGTGGGGCACCATGGCGGAATGCCGGATTTCGGCAACCGGAAGGATTATCCCGGTGCACCCACCTGCATTGGGCGGCTAAAACACGGTGCCTCCGGCGGAATACAGCCCCATCACTGGGATGGCCAGCTGCCCCGGCCACCAAAGATGCCCTCTATCCAGGACTCTTATGGCCTTTCTATGTGGGCAAGAATGCTGTTTTCCTGTCTGGTGGATGCGGATTATCTGGATACTGAGGCATTCATGTCCGATGGCGGCGTTGCAAGGGACGGCTATGATTCCCTTCCGGTTCTTCTGGAGCGGTTGATGGCCTACATTGGGCCGTGGCAGAACCCCACCACCCAGCTGAACCGAAATCGTTGTGTGATTTTGAACCAGTGCCTGGCATCCGCCTCCAAGCCCAGGGGCCTTTACGCTCTGACGGTTCCCACCGGCGGCGGAAAAACCGTCTCCTCTCTGGCGTTTGCACTGAAGCACGGGGTGGAGCACCATATGGAGCGGGTGATTTATGTCATTCCTTACACCTCTATTATAGAGCAAAACGCCGCCGTGTTCCGAGAGATTCTGGGGGCAAACAACGTGGTAGAGCACCACAGCGGCGTAAATTACGACGAGGAGGAGGAGACCAACACAGATAACTGCTTCCAGCGTCTGGCGGCGGAAAATTGGGATGCCCCGGTGATAGTCACCACGGCGGTGCAATTTTTTGAATCCTTGTATTCCAACAGGCCCTCCAAATGCCGAAAGCTGCACAATATTGCCAATAGTGTAATCATTTTCGACGAAGCGCAGATGCTTCCTTCCTGCCATTTATTGCCCTGCGTGGGAGCCATGTCCGGCCTTGTTTCCCAGTTCCGGTCCACAGTGGTGCTGTGTACCGCAACCCAGCCAGCCCTGCTGGACTTGTTTCAACACTTTTCCCCCGGGCAGAAAATAGAGGAAATCTGCCCGGATATCTCGTCTTCCTTCCAAAATTTCCGCAGAGTGTGCTATCGGGACGGCGGTACGTTGTCCAATGGTGAATTGGCGGAGTGCCTGGGGCGGGAAAAACAGGTTTTGTGCATTGTAAACACCCGGAAGGCGGCTCAGGATATTTTTGCATTGCTGCCGGAGGAGGGGCGCTTTCACCTGTCTACCCTTCTGTATCCGGCGCATCGTAAGGCGGTGCTGGAAACCATCCGCCAACGGCTGCGGGAGGGACTTGCATGCCGTGTTGTGTCAACCTCGCTGATTGAAGCCGGTGTGGATGTGGATTTCCCGGCGGTGTATCGGGAGCTTTCCGGCCTGGACTCCGTGGCTCAGGCCGCCGGGCGATGCAACAGAGAGGGGAAACGTGAGGCGCAGGACAGCGTGGTGACCTATTTTATCGGGGAAACGCCTGCTCTGAAACTTCAGAAGGTCAATATTCAAGCAGCCGGAGAGGCATTGGAAAAAGGTGGAGACCCGGGCGACCCGGCCACCATGGGAAACTACTTTGCCGCTCTACGCTCTCTGATTACGCAAATCGATAAGGAAAATGTGGTGAAGGCCATGCGGGAGGGAATCGCAGGCTGCCTGCTGCCCTTCAAGACTGTGGCGGAAAGATTCCGCCTGATAGACAACGCCACATGCACTGTATATATCCCCCTGGGGGCAGGGGAGGCACTGTGCCGGAAGATAGCAGACGGATATGCAGACAAAAGCGTGTATCGTCAGGCAGGACAGTTCAGCGTGAATATCTATGCCAATCATTATGATGCCCTGAACCGGGCCGGAATGCTGCACCCACTGACGCAGGACAGCGCAGTGCTTCTGGAACCACGCTGCTATGATGCCGAAATGGGACTGACGATGAAGGTAGACGCAGGAATGGAATATTTTGTATAAAATGTCCGCTTTTTTACACACTTTGTTTGCTACACTGTCAATAGTTCAAGGGGCAGGTTTTGCCCTGCCCCTCTTACTACCCAAAAACTATTCTTTTCAATATTTCAATCCACGCAGAGAAACCCTCTGCGACACGGCACTAGTATGGCACAGTTCCACATAAATGTCAATATCATCTTGTTACTATTGCATAAATAAAACTATTCTTTTCAATGAATGTTTACAAGCTATGACGGATGTGCTAATATACGCTTGTAGCAATCCAAAGGTTTCTGTAGACGGCTGCGTAGGGCAGACCGTCCCGGAAGAATTTGACAAAACAGAAAGGAGAGTACCCATGTCCATATCTGTTGAGGTTTGGGGCGATTATGCCAGTTTCAATCGCCCCGAGATGAAGACGGAACGGGTCAGCTATGATGTGATGACGCCCTCTGCCGCCCGGGGCTTGCTGGAAAGCATTTTCTGGCACCCGGGGTTGCGGTTTGTCGTGGATCGTATTCATATCTGCGCACCCATTCGCTTCACCAATATTCGGCGCAACGAGGTCAAGGAAGTCATCAGCGCACAAAAAGCACAAACCGTTATGAAAAAGGGTGGAGACTTCTACCTGGCCACGCCGGAGTGCATCCAGCAGCGGGCAGCCATGGTTTTGCGGGATGTGCGCTATGTCATCGATGCACATTTCGAAATGACGGCCCGGGCAGCCCCCACGGACAACCCCGGAAAATTTCAGGATATGATACGCCGCCGGGTGGAGAAGGGACAATGTTATCACCAGCCTTGCTTTGGCGTGCGGGAATTCCCTGCACATTTTAAGCTGTGTACCGAGCTTCCGCCCTGTCCGGAAGAATTGCGTGGGGAGAAGGATTTGGGGTGGATGCTGCTGGATTTAGACTATTCCAATCGGGAGAATATTACACCCCGCTTCTTCCATGCTGTTCTCCGGGACGGCATTTTGGAAGTGCCACCCATGTGCTCTCAGGAGGTGCGGCAATGATTTTACAAGCGCTGAACCAGCTTTTTGGAGACTTGGTGCAGCAGGGGAAAATCGACTGCCCCGGCTGGAGCCCCTCGAAAATCAGCTATGCACTTTGTCTGAGGGAGACCGGAGAGCTGGAAAATGTGGTTCCGAGGCTTTCGGAAGTAACAGTTGGGAAGAAAACCCAGCTTCGTCCTACCCCTACGGCGCTGCCCTCACCAGTAACCCGGACTGTGGGAATTCTCCCTAATTTCCTGTGGGACAATTCCAGCTATATTCTCGGCGTGGATGAAAAGCCGAAGCCGGAGAGAAGTCTGGCTTGCTTTCAGGCTGCCAGGCAGCTCCATCACAAGCTGCTTGATGGGGTGGATTCTCCCACCGCAGCGGCAATTCTGGCCTTCTTTGATACATGGCAGCCGGAAAAGGCCGCTGCCCATCCGGCGCTGGCTGACTGCTGGCAGGAGCTGATGAAGGGCGCAAACCTGATTTTCCGGGTGGGCGGGATTTTCGCCCAGGACGACCCGGCCATTCGGGCTGCTTGGGATGCCAATTACAGCAGCACGGAAGGCGAAAAGCAGCAGTGCCTTGTCACGGGCGCTCTGGATGTCCCGGAACCGGTTCACCCCTCCATCAAGGGGGTGACGGGTGCCCAGCCCAGCGGCGCCGCCATAGTGTCCTTCAATGGCCCTGCATTCTGCTCGTATGGCAAGGAGCAGAGCTTGAACGCACCTGTTGGCAAGAAGGCCGCCTTTGCCTATACCGCCGCCCTGAATTATCTGCTCAGCGACAGGGAGAATGTCCACCGCATCGGAGATACCACCGTGGTCTGCTGGGCGGAGGGAGCGCAGCAGCAGTACAGCGAGTTTATGGGATATTCCTTCTTTGGGGATGACCTGCCGGAGGGCCTGTCGGACAGCGACTTGCGCACTGCCATGAGCAGGCTGTCAGAGGGTCTCCCTTGCCAGGAGCTGGCTCTGGACCCCCAGCGCCCCTTTTATATCCTCGGCCTGGCTCCCAATTCCGCCCGCCTGTCCGTCCGGTTTTTCTACCGGGATTCCTTCGGAAAGCTGATGAAGAACGTCAACGACCACCACAGCCGTATGGAAATTACCGGAAGCAGGTATGCGGTGATACCCATATGGGCCATGCTTCGGGAGACGGTGAACCTAAATACTTCGGATAAGTCCCCTTCCCCGGTGATGGCCGGTGCGGTGACCCGGGCAATTTTCACCGGCAGTATGTATCCGGCCTCCCTGCTGGAGGCCACCATGCTCCGCATTCGTGCCGAGCGGGAGATTACTCCCGGCAGAGCCGCAATACTGAAAGCCTATTATCTGAAAAATTCCAAGGACACAGGCATGAAGGAGGTTATGACCGTGAGCCTGAACGAAAACAGCACCAATATACCCTATACCCTGGGCCGCCTGTTTGCAATCTATGAGGAGGTGCAGGAAAAGGCCAATCCCGGCATCAATGCAACCATCAAGGACAAGTATTTCAACGCCGCCTCTGCAACACCGGCTACGATTTTCCCTATTTTGAACAGTCTCTGCCAGAAACACCTGCGGAAGCTGGATACCGGACTGCGCATCAGCTTCGAGCGTCAGATTGGAAAAATTGTGGGCAACCTGGGGGAAACCTTCCCCATTCGCCTTACATTACAGGAGCAGGGCTCCTTTGACCTGGGCTACTACCATCAGAAACAGTACCGCTACACCAAGAAGGAGGACAAATAATATGAGTGCCATTGAAAATCGGTATGAATTCGTTATTCTGTTTGATGTCGAAAACGGAAACCCCAACGGTGACCCCGATGCCGGAAATATGCCCCGTGTTGACCCGGAGACCGGTTACGGCCTGGTTACGGATGTCTGCTTGAAGCGGAAAATCCGCAATTATGTGGAGGCTGTAAAGGAGGGGGAGCCAGGCTACCGCATCTATGTGAAGGACGGCGTTCCCCTGAATCGCAGCGATGCGGAGGCTTGCGAATACTTGGGTGTGGACCCCGGCAAACTGAAGGAAGCGAAAAAGAACCGTGCCAATCTGGATGTGGAAATCCGGGATTGGATGTGCAAGAATTTCTTCGACATTCGTACCTTTGGCGCTGTGATGACCACCTTCGTCAAGGGGGCGCTGAATTGCGGCCAGGTACGTGGCCCGGTCCAGCTGGGTTTTGCCCGGAGTGTAGATCCCATTATGCCACAGGAGGTCACCATTACCCGTGTGGCCATCACCACAGAGGCGGATGCAGAGAAGAAGGGTACCGAAATGGGCCGGAAGTATATCGTCCCCTATGGCCTGTATCGGGCCGAGGGCTATGTCTCTGCCAATCTGGCCAGAAAGAGCACCGGTTTTTCCCAGGATGACCTGAACCTCCTGTGGCAGGCAATTCTCAATATGTTTGAGCTGGACCACTCCGCCGCCCGAGGCAAGATGGCCGTCCGGGAGCTGATTATTTTCCGCCATGACTCCGAGTTGGGCAATGCACCGGCCTACAAGCTGTTTGATTTGGTGAAGGCGGAGCGCAAGCCCGATGTGGTAACCCCTCGGGTCTATTCCGACTATCAGGTCAGCGTGGATGAGACCCACCTGCCCGCCGGTGTCACCTGCACACGCATGGGGTGATTTATTCAGAGGAGGAATACCTCCAGTTGTCCGGCTTGCAGCATTTTCGCTTCTGCCGCCGACAGTGGGCCCTCATTCACATTGAGCACCAGTGGGCGGAGAATTACCGGACCATTGATGGGGCCATACTCCATGAAAATGCCCACGATACCTCCTTTCGGGAGAGTCGGGGGAATGTCCTCACCACCAGGGGGGTCAGCGTCTATTCGGCGGCGCTGGGAGTTTCCGGGCAGTGCGATGTGCTGGAATACCGCCGGGGGAGTACCGGTATCCCCCTGGCCGGGCGTGAAGGACTCTGGCAGCCCTATCCGGTGGAATACAAGCGGGGAAAGCCACGGGAGGACACCGGCGATACCCTCCAGCTCTGCGGGCAGGCCATGTGTCTGGAGACCATGCTCTGCTGCGACATCCCGGAGGGGGCCCTCTACTATGGGGAAATCCGCCGCCGGGTGCCGGTAACCTTTTCTCCGGAGCTGCGGGAGCAGGTGCGTTCTTATTTGGAGGAAATGCACCAGCTCTACCGCCGGGGCTATACGCCCCGGGTCAAGCCCTCGAAATCCTGCAACGCATGCTCCCTGAAGGAGCTGTGTTTGCCCAAGCTGATGAAAAGCCGCTCCGTCTCCGCCTATCTGAAGGCCGCAATGGAGGAAACGCCATGAAGCAGTTGCTGAACACCCTGTTCGTCACCTCCGAGGATGTATATCTTTCCCTGGAGGGTGAGAACATTCTTGCCAACCGGGCAGGGGAGGTGGTGGCCCGGTATCCCCTGCATACCCTGCAAACCATCGTCACCTTCTCCTATGCCGGGGCCTCTCCGGCGCTGATGGGAGCCTGTGGGGAAAAGGGGATAGGCTTGGCCTTCTGCAATCCCAGGGGGCGCTTTCTGGCCCGGGTCTGCGCCGAGAGCAACGGAAATGTCCTGCTTCGCCGGGAGCAATACCGGGTGGCGGATGACCCGGGCCGCAGCTGCCGGATTGCCCGGACCATGATTTTCGGGAAACTCAGCAACGCTGCCGCTGTTGTTCGGCGCACGGTGCGGGACCATGGCCCCCGGCTTGCGGAGTGTGGCCTGGAGGCTGCCTCAGGCGAAATCCGTGCCCTGCTCCCCGCCGTCCTGGAGGCGGCCGACCTGGACACCCTGCGGGGGCTGGAGGGTGTAGGCGCTGCCGCCTACTTCGGCGTGTTCGACCATCTGCTTTTGGGGCGGAAGGAGGATTTCTTCTTCCATGGCCGCAACCGCCGCCCGCCCCTGGACCGGGTGAATGCCATGCTTTCCTTTGCCTATAGCTTACTGGGCCACGACTGCGCCAGCGCATTGGAAAGCGTGGGCCTGGATGCCTATGTGGGCTTCCTCCACCGGGACCGCCCCGGCCGGGAGTCTCTGGCCCTGGACCTGATGGAGGAGCTTCGCCCCTGTATGGCCGACCGTTTTGTGCTGACACTGGTGAATAACCGGGTGATGAAGCCGGAGGATTTCCAGGTGCAGGACAGCGGCGCCGTTCTGCTCACCGATGAGGGACGCAGACGTTTTCTGAAAGCG
>Ga0129311_1001862_pt1 | contig 13995 bp, 10 predicted proteins | sample Go1ome_FD_94435 | JGI IMG/M metagenome (GOLD analysis project Ga0129311, IMG submission 94435) | Western lowland gorrila individual fecal microbial communities from Wisconsin, USA - Go1022B metagenome | ecosystem: Host-associated > Mammals > Digestive system > Large intestine > Fecal | place... | reverse complement strand
TATACCAATGTACTTATAATAACATGAAAACTAATCATAACTATTGTGTAATCATGGCGGGAGGGATAGGTTCCCGTTTCTGGCCCATCAGCCGGGAAACGAAGCCCAAACAGTTCCTGTCTTTCGGAGACTGCGGCAAGAGTTTCATACGACTCGCTTTCGAGCGCGCCGCCTCGTTCATTCCGGTCGAGAACATACTCGTCGTCTCGAACCTGAACTACGAGGACCAGGTGATGAAAGAGATTCCTGAACTCGCACCGGAGAATCTTCTGCTCGAACCTTACAGCCGCAACACCGCACCCTGCCTGACTTACGCAACCTACACGCTTCTGAAAAGAGATCCCGAGGCTATTCTGATGGCCGTACCCTCCGACCACGTGATTTCCCGCCAGGAGGAGTATCAGGCGACCATGCTGAACGCAATCCGCTACGCCGCGGAAAACCGGGCGATCATCACCGTGGGAATAGTCCCCACACGCGCAGACAGCAACTTCGGCTATGTGCAGGCGGTAGGAGGCAGGGATGCGCACGAAGACGGCAAGCCGCTGAAGGTCAAAACATTCACCGAAAAACCCGACGCGGAACTTGCGGAAGTTTTCATAAAGAGCGGAGAATTCCTCTGGAACTCAGGCATATTCGTGGCGAAAGCTCAGGTGCTACGGGACGAACTCGAACGCTGCTGCCCGGAAATAACCAATCTCTGGAAAAACTGGGAAATGCATCTGGACACGATGCGCGAAAGAATCTTTCTGGAGGCCGTCTACGCCGACTGTCCCAAGGTTTCCATCGACTATGCGGTGATGGAGAAGACCGACATAGCCTGGCTGTACCCCGCCACGTTCGGCTGGGCGGATATAGGCAACTGGGAATCCCTGTACGAGAATCTCGCAACCCCTGACGATAGCGGAAACGTAGTCAAGGTCTACGGGAAAAGTATACTGAAAGACAACGCCAGGGACATCATCTATTCCCAGGCCCCGGCCAGCGGCAATACGAAGAAGTTGATCGCAGTCAGGGGACTGGAAAACTTCATAGTCGTAGACACCGAGGACGTGCTGATGATATGTCCCCGTGACGACAAGATGCTGAAAGACACGATTTCCGAACTTGCCATGCCGCAGTTCGAAGAATACAGGTAATCCCGTCCTACCGGAGTATGTCGGCAAGTATGCCGGAGGCTGCCTGCACAGCGCCTTCACCTGCACCTTTGATGACTAACGGTGCGACACCCTCGCCGCAGATCTCGATTATGTTCTGCGAACCTGAAATCCAATAGAACGGGCTGCTGATGCCGTAAAGCTGTATCTTGATTTCGGCCCTGTATCCGTTCCGGGCGGCCGGATCCTTGTACAGCGAAGCCACGAACCTCTGACGCCTGTCCATTTCGTCCAGCTCAGCCTCCCTGCGGATGAACTCCGGCTCGGAGGCTTGCAGTTTTGTATAGAACTCGTCCAGAGAACAGTCGAAATAGTCCTTGGGCAGCATGGGAGTGATGCTCACGTCCTCTTCCTCTAAAGGTACTCCCGCCTCACGTGCAAGTATGAGGAGCTTGCGCAGTGCGTCCTTTCCGCCGAGGTCGGTACGTGGATCGTTTTCGGTAAGTCCGCTGTCCTGGGCATGCCTGAGCAGGGTCGCGAAACTCTCGGTCTTCGCTCCGTCATAACCAGTGATGATATTGTTCAGAGTGCAGGAGACCACCGCCTCGAACGATCTAAGTTCGGACTCGAGCGCAACCGATTCAAGGATGGGCAGGGAGTTTCCCACCGTAGTTCCGTAGCGGAAGAAAGCTCCGCTCCGCATCGCAGCCTGCTTCATCGCAGCGTAGTCGACGTAGGATACGGCTATGGAACGGCGGTTGGAGCTGACGACATTGATTCCGGCTTCGAGCAGAGGAACATACTTTTTCCATATATCCTCGGAATTGGTGCAGTCCACGAAAACAGACCTGCGAGGGGCTTCTGCAAGTACCCTGTCGGTGAAATCGTGGTCGCTGGAGATGCCGCAGATGCGTATTTCCTTGCCTGAACGGGCAGCAATACCGCTTTTCACGAGTTTCTCGAAAGCACGTCCCACCGCGCCGTAACCGGCCACATAGACATCAATCGTGCGGAGTTTCTCTTCCTCGAAGAATTCGCGGTGCAGGGCGCAACTTGCCTGTTTTTCAAGCTCTTTGCGCACTTCGACCCAGACGATTCCGTCTTCCGTGCCGGAGGAGACAGGCGCGATTCCGGCCTCCCGCAGAGCATCCGAACAGCGTTTCAGGGATTCGTCCACGTAGATAGGGCCCTCGGCTATTATATTCAGCCGGACATTGTCTCCGAAAGACTCGGAGGCGAGTCCCATCCATTCGCAGATGCCGCACGCGGGAGCGGCTTCGATGAAGGTGCCTGCATTCCTGGGGTCGAAGGTGTTGCGGATGTTGATCGCCGTGCCGCTCTCGCGTGCCGGGAGCACGGTCGGCGCGTAAAGAACTTTCGCGCCGTGCTCCGCCATCAGGAAGGCGGATTCGTAGGACAGTCGCGGAATGGTTCTCGCGGCCGGGACGACCTTCGGGTTGGTCGTCATTATTCCGGGGACGTCGGTCCATATTTCGAGGGTCTTCGCGCCCAGTGCCGCGGCGAAGATCGCGGCGCTGTAGTCCGAGCCTCCGCGCCCAAGGGTCGTCACCCGGCCGTCGCGGTCGGATGCGATGAATCCCGGAGCGACGAAAATTCTCGCCTTGGGATCCTCGTCGACAGCCTTGCGGATTACGGGGTAGGAACCGGGAACATCGTCTTTGTTTATGAGTTTGCGGGAGTCCAGCCAGACGGTCTCGTAACCCTCGTCCGCGAATTTGCGGGCAAGTATGCGGGTGCTGAAAAGTTCTCCGAAAGTGACGCATTCCTCGCCGGGGGCATGCAGAAGTTCCTCCGCAAGTTTTTCGCACTCCTTGAGCGCAGCCTCTCTCGAAGAGCCGGAAAAGAGGCGTTTGATTATGGCGGTATGCTTCAGTTCAAGCGCATCCACAAGGGGTTTCCTTTCGTGCACCGGGCACTTTCCTATCTCGATAAGGGCGTCAGTGCAGCCTTTGATAGCCGAACTGACGAGCAGGACGCGGCTGTCCGCGGCCTCCCCCTCGACTATATCCATAACCGTTGACATGGCGGTAGCGTTCGCCACCGACGATCCGCCGAATTTCAGTACTCTCATCTGTTTACCATATTATAAATAATCTTTCCCCTGCAACGAAGCAGGGAGACTGCTCCCAATTCGGAGAAGGGTGTTCACTTCTCCAAGTCCGGCAGCGAATGTTCTTTGCTAGACGGCAAGACCGCTCCCAATCCGGAAAGTCCTCCCGGTCCGTGATTTTTCCTACCGCACCCCGGGGGCGAGCGGACCGCTCATCAGGATTGCAAAGGCTCCAAGCCGGGGCGGCATACACCGCTACGCCGGGGCCAGGCTGTCACCGGACTGACCGGATTGTCAGCTCAGCCTACTGCAGATAACCTTTCTGCAGCAGGACTTCCGCTATCTGGACGGCGTTGGTAGCGGCGCCCTTGCGGAGATTATCGCTGACGCACCAGAAATTAAGTCCGTTCTCGACGGAGAAGTCCCGCCTGATACGTCCCACGAACACGTCGTTCTTGCCCCAGGCGTACAGAGGCATGGGGTAGATGTTCTTTTCAGGCTCGTCCTGGATCGTGACACCTGGCATCGAAGCCATCAGTTCGCGGGCCTCCTGAAGGTCGAACTGTCTCTCGAACTCCAGGTTCACGGACTCGGAATGTCCACCCTGAACCGGCACACGTACAGTTGTGGCGCTGACCTTGATGCTGTCGTCGGCAAATATCTTCTGCGTTTCGTTCAGCATCTTCATCTCCTCCTTGGTATAGCCGTTCTCCTCGAACACGTCGATATGGGGCAGCACATTCTGGTCGATGGGATAAGGGAACTTGGCCTCGTATTCTCCCCATTTCATCCCCTGTCTCTCGGAATTCATCTGGTTGATCGCACGGTAGCCGGCTCCGGTAACGGATTGGTAGGTCGATACCACGATACGCTTGATGACGTAGGCCTTGTGAAGCGGTGCGATGGGCAGAACCATCTGTATAGTGGAGCAGTTGGGGTTGGCGATAATGTAGTCGTCCTCGGTCAGGACATCCCCGTTGATTTCGGGAACGACGAGTTTTTTGCCGGGATCCATACGCCACTGCGAGCTGTTGTCCACGACCCTGATTCCGGCATCGGCGAATTTGGGTGCAAGATTTGCGGAAGTACCGCCGCCCGCGCTGAAAAGAGCCAGTGCCGGTTTCATCGCGATTGCGTCATCCGCTCTCACGACGGTCCACTCGCGGCCGCGAAAACTGACCTTGCGGCCGACAGACTTCTCCGAAGCGACCGGAATCAACTCATCTACAGGGAAATTCCTCTCTTCAAGAACTTCCAACATCCTTGTGCCGACCAGACCGGTAGCACCAACTACTGCTACTTTCATACTAATTCTACTTAAAACGCTGCGAAGATAGTCAATTCTTTTGACATTGACGGCTCAGACCTCCGCCATGTAGAGCAGTTCCGCCGGTCCGGTAAGGAAAATGTCCCTGACCTTGAAAGATGAGATTTCAGACGGCAGCCCGGTCAGCATCGGAGCAGGCTGCAGAGGCCTGAAATCAACCGAGAGCGCCGCCTCACGGGCCTGAAGTTCGTAATGAAGCGAGCCGTTTTCGATTCGTGCAGGCCTGATCCCGCGTATGAAAGCCGCAATCGCAGTCGCCGTTATCCCGGTTCCGCAGGCAAGAGTCTCCGCCTCGACGCCTTTCTCAAAGGTCCTGATATGCAGAGAACCGTCCGGAGGCTGGGAAAGGAAATTCACGTTGGTTCCTTGCGGAGCGAAGCGCGGATCACGGCGGATGGCGCTGCCCAGCGTCCCGACATCCACTGCTTCAACATTTTCAGCAAAGGTCACGAAGTGCCTTGTCCCTGTATCAAGGAAAATTCCGTCGGGATAGACAGTCACTCCGTCCACATCCTTCATTCCGAGCCGGACGGTGTCGACAGCGCCCGTGGAGGAAAGCACAGAAGCCCTGTGCAAGCCGTCCGGAGCTTCAAAAGGGTAAACTCCGCAGTCTTCCGACGGCATTATACCGAGACGGCGTGCAAAAGCCACTACGCAGCGTCCTCCATTGCCGCACATCATTCCCCCGCTGCCGTCAGGGTTGTAGAATTCCATCGAAAAATCCGCAACTTCGGAGTTCCCGAGTATGATAAGTCCGTCAGATCCGGTGCGGAAGCCCTCTTTTGCAATTCCGTTTCTGCGGTCGCAAATGGAGGAAATCAACTCCGCACTGCGATACCGTTCCATACAGCCGCATCTTCCGTCAATGATGAAGAAATCATTGCCCGCACCGCTGTACTTGAAAACGGTCATAAGCTGCGGAGAATGTTCGAAATCAGTTTCTCAGTGGGCTCGGTCGCTTCGGTAAGGGGCAGGCGCATCTCCGCGGAGGCGAGTCCGAGAGCTTTCAGACCGGCCTTGACCGGAATGGGGTTGCTCTCTACGAAGCAGGCCTTGTAGAGGGGCGTCAGCTGCGTGTCTATCTCTTCCGCCTCGGTGAACCTGCTTTCAAGCGCAAGCGAAACCATTGCGGACATCTTTTCCGGAGCAAGGTTCGAGGCCACCGAAATCACGCCTTTCGCACCGTTTTTCATTATCGGCAGCGTCATAGCATCGTCTCCGCTCAGCACCGTAAAGCCCTCGGGAGCTCCACGCAGAATAGCCTCGATCTGGTTGTAATTTCCGGAAGCCTCCTTGATTCCGACTATTCCGGGCACTTCGCGTGCGAGGCGCAGGCAGGTTTCCGCAGTCATATTCGCACCGGTACGTCCCGGCACGTTGTATATTACCACCGGCTTGTCAGTAGATTCCGCAATGGTCTTGAAATAGCGGAACATTCCCTCCTGGGTAGGTTTGTTGTAGAAAGGAACTACCACGAGCCAGCCGTCCACCTCCGGTCCGTCGAGCAGCCGCATATTGGCAAGCGTGGAGTGGACCGAATTGGAGCCGCAGCCGACCAGAATCGGCAGGCCTCCAGCGTGCCCGTAGGTAAGTTTGAGCAGCGCGACCTTCTCCTCATCGGTCAGAGCCGGGGTCTCGCCCGTAGTCGCGAGCGCGACGAGAAAATGGATTCCGCTGTCGAACTGCCTGTCTATCAGAGCGGCATACGCCTCGTAATCGACCTCGCCACTGGTGAACGGGGTCGCGAGAGCAGTGCCGCAACCTTTGAATTCTCTCATACTCAGTTTACTTGATTATCAATGTCTTGAACTCGTGGACGCCCGTCAGGCCCTCTGTCAGTTCTGCGGCATAGACCGCTCCCTCAGCAAAGCCTACGCGGGAGAACGCCTCGTGCGTGATCTTGATCTTGTCCACTTCCGACTTCATTTTAACGATATGGGTTCCCGGGACTTCACCCTGCCGGACAGAAGTTATGTCCGGGCATACTCCGAGTCCGTTCTCCACGATGGAGGCGAGAGTCTTGGCCGTTCCACTGGGGGCGTCTTTCTTGTGGACGTGGTGAATCTCTTCGATATGAGGCACATAGCCGTGCCCGCGCAGCACTTCGCAAGCCTTTTCCAAAGCGGCGAACACGGCGTTCACTCCTATGGAGAAGTTGGCGGAATAGATCATGGTGCAGCCCGCTTTCTCAAAGGACCCGACCACCTCGTCGAAAATGTCGCTCCAGCCGGTGGTGCCGATTACAGCAGCCTTGAAATGCTCTGCGATGAACTTGTAGTTCGCCTTGAATGCGTCCGGAGTCGTGAAGTCGATGCAGACGCACTCCCGGGCAAGTGCGGGGTCAACGGAACAGATGTCTTCGGAGGCCAGAGCGACTTCGATATCTTTGTTCAGGAGGATTCCCTCGATCATATGGCCCATCTTGCCATATCCGCTAATAACTGCTTTCATATCGTTAAATTTTAGCTAATGTTTTATATGTGGGTAGTATATCTTCAAAGCCGGTAACAATCTTGTTTCCACACCCCTCGACCGCATCCACGAAAGCCGAAATCTCGTCGAAAAAGCCTGCGCTGACTATCTGGTTGTTGGCGAGAACAGGATTGAAGCCGTTACGGGAATAAAGATACTCAATTCTTTCGGAACGAGGCAACACTTTTTCTGCGGGAATGCCGAAAATTCTGCCCTGTGCCGGGCGGAAGGAAAGTTCCTCCATCTGTGAGAGCCTGTATTCGCCGTCCTTCGCGTTCACGGTCATGGTTTCCTGCGCCGCGGCCCAGCTGCCGGAAGTGGACAGCTCCAGCGTCCCGCAAGTTCCGTCGGAGTGCTTGAAAGTCAGAAGCTTCGTTCCGTCGGCGGCGGTCTGCGAACACAGCGGTTCCGCCTCCCCGAACAGATATGTTACAAGGTCTATCGGGTGTATGAACAAATCCAGCAGGGCGTTCCCCTCGGGGTATGAGCCAGTTATGTAGCGCAGGGTATAATGTCCGGGGACGGTTCTGGAGAGACGGGATTTGAGGATTTTCACCGCCGGAGCGTATCTTTTCTGCAGTCCGGCCTCGAAAATGCCGTTAGAAAGGCCTGAGAGGGCTTCCAGTTCGGCAGTATTCGCGCAGGGCGGTTTCTCTATGAACAAGGCCTTGCCGCTGCGCAGGACCTTGGAGGCGAGGGCGAAATGCGCGGACGGGGCTGCAGCGACGAACACGCCCCTGACCTCGGCGTCAGAGAGCACCGCATCCAGCGAAGCCGTGCCCAGCACACCCGGGAACTTTTTTGTAATCAGTTCGGCCTTACGCGAAGACGTTACGCAGATATACTTCAAAGGCACTTTCAAATAGTCCAGAACGGGGTACAGATTGTTCAGGCTGTGCTGCCCCATTCCTACGAAAGCATATTTACCCCCGCAGCGCCGCGAGAGGAATTTCTCCGTGCGAAGGCTCTTGTAGCGTCTGATTGCTTCGTTTATCATCTGACAGTCTTTTTATAAGTCATTTTCGGATCGTCCGTCCACTGGTATTTCCCATAGAAGCGCTCTATCAGCCATTTGGGAAGCAGTTTCTCGAAATTGCGGACAAGAATGATATCGTATTTGCGGTGGAAATTAATCCAGCAGCCGTTGCAGTTTCTGGAATAGGAGCACTGGACCTCGTGCGCTCCGAAGCCGTTGAATATTTCATCCAGGCTCTGCTTCCGCACGTTGCCGAGCACGACTCCGAGATTCTGGCAGAGGGGGACGTCGCCGTTGCTGTGGATAACGAGAGAGGAAAATATGCTCTGGCAGCGGAGTTTGAGTCTGCCCTTGCGCCATTGGTCGTACAGAAATACGAAATCGTAGTTCTCGGAAGTCTCCCTGACGCTCTGCGGTATCTGCTTCGCATAATCATCTATATCAAGCAGTTCCGCCTTGGTATCGAAGAAATCCATAGTCCCGTAGATACCTATGCGCACATCGATACCATATTTTTTCGCCACTCCGACGACGTAATCCATATCCTTGAACGAGTTCCATGGAGTCAGGCAGAACATCAGCGAAATCGGAATCTCGTCTTTCAGGGCTTCGATTGCGCTGATGACCTTGTCGTAGCCGTCGACGCCACGCACGTCGGGATAGGTATTCCTGTCGCCGTCCAGGGAAATATACAGATGCCGCGGATGGTAGCGGCGTACCGCCTCGATAAGTTTCGGAGTCGCGAGCGCATTGCTGAGAAGAGTATAGTTCGGATGGTTTTTCGAGAACCAGTCCATTATCTCGAATGCCTGCGGGTGCATCAGGAACTCCCCTCCCTCGAGGCCGACGGTAGTGTGCGGAGTAATGCAGCGGCTGTGCATGATCGTTTCGATTTCCGCAAGAGAAAGGTGCTCGTGGGGCTTCTGCCATATCGAACAGTGCCTGCACCTGGACTGACAGGCGGTCGAGGCATAAAGCATCAGCTGGCTCAGTTTCTTATGAGACGGGCGGGCGAGATTGTTCAGATACAGGACTCCGTTACGGAGATAATCACTCAATTTGTACATACAGCACTAATATAGCAAAAATACTTATATTAGTCCCCACTATGTCAGAAAGAAAGCAGTACATCCTCGCTCTGGATCAGGGAACTACAAGTTCGAGGGCGATAGTCTTCGACAGGGACTGCCGGGCGGCCGCAGTCAGCCAGCGCGAATTCACCCAGCATTTCCCCTCTCAGGGACAGGTGGAGCACGACCCGATGGAAATCTGGGCCTCGCAGAAAAGCGTTATGGAAGAGGCCGCGGCGAAAGCGGACGGAGACATCGCCGCGATAGGCATAACCAACCAGCGCGAGACCACCATAATTTGGGATGCGGAGACTGGGATTCCGGTCTACAACGCCATCGTGTGGCAGGACAGGCGGACTTCGCAGTATTGCGACTACCTGAAAAGCGAGGGCTGGGAGGACACGATACGCCGGAAGACCGGGCTGCTGATAGACGCCTATTTCAGCGGCACGAAAATCCGCTGGATACTCGAAAACGTGCCGGGAGTGCGCGAGAGGGCCGAAAAGGGACAGCTGCGCTTCGGAACAGTCGACAGCTGGCTGGTCTGGAATCTGACCGGAGGAAAGGTCCACGCGACGGACGTCACCAACGCGTCCCGCACGATGCTTTTCAACATCAACACCCTCGAATGGGACAGCGAACTGCTGGAACTGCTCGGGATTCCGCCGTCGCTGATGCCTAAGGTACTCTCCTGCAGCGAGATCTACGGATATACGGAACTTGACGGGATGCGGATTCCGATCGCGGGCATCGCCGGAGACCAGCAGGCCGCGCTTTTCGGGCAGATGTGCACCGAACCAGGGAGCGTCAAGAACACCTACGGGACGGGCTGCTTCCTGCTGATGAACTGCGGAGAGAAGCCGGTCCTTTCAGGCAACCGCCTGCTGAGTACCGTGGCCTGGAAGATCGGGGACAGGGTGAGCTACGCTCTTGAGGGCTCGGTCTTTGTCGCCGGCAGCGTGGTGCAATGGCTCCGCGACGGGTTGGGGATTATCCGCTCCTCTTCGGAGGTGGAGGCTCTCGCGGCCGGCGTAAGCGACAACGGAGGAGTATATTTCGTGCCGGCACTGACCGGACTCGGTGCGCCCTACTGGGACCAGTACGCGAAAGGCGAAATCTACGGGCTGAGCAGGGGCACTACCGCGGGACACATCGCACGAGCCGCCCTTGAGGGTATAGCGTTTCAGACCATGGACATAGTCAGCGCCATGGAAAAGGACGCCGGAATACGCTTGAGCTCGCTGAAAGTCGACGGAGGCGCTTCGAGGAACAACCTTCTGATGCAGTTCCAGGCGGACGTGCTCGAAACGGAGGTCGTGCGTCCGGAAGTGGTGGAGACAACCGCACTCGGAGCGGCCTGCTTCGCCGGACTCGCGGTGGGATACTGGAAGAACCTTGACGAACTCAAGGGCAAATGGAAAGCCGAGAGGACATTCATCCCCTCGGCCTCGTCTGATAAGGTTGAAAAACTCAAAGACGGCTGGCGCGATGCGATTTCAAGGGCGCTGAGCCGCTGATTATTCCGCCATCGCAGCCTCGACCTCGTCGGGCGTGATGGGCAGACGCTTCCTCCCGAGCCTGCGCGCTCCTGTCTCGGTCACCAGCACATCGTCTTCGAGACGTATGCCTCCGAAATCGTAGTATTCTTTCAGCTTGTCGAAGTTCACTAAGTCCTTCCCCTTGCCGTCCGCCTTCCATTTTTCTATTAGGGCTGGGATGAAATAGATACCTGGTTCGTCCGTCACCACATTGCCGGGAATGAGTTTCCGGGCCATCCTCAGGCTGCCGAGTCCGAGCAGGGGCGAGCGCTTCTGGTCATCGTCGTAGCCGACCAGATCCTCTCCGTAATCTTCCATATCGTGGACATCCATACCCATATTGTGCCCGAGTCCGTGTGGCATGAACAGTCCGGCTATACCCTCTTCCATCATCGCATCCACGTCTCCGCTGACAAGCCCGAGCTGGGTGAACCTTTCGAGCATCATACGGTTCACTGCGAGGTGCACGTCGCGGTAGCGCACCCCCGGTGCGGTCATCGCAAACGCCGCCTCGTTGCAGTCGCAGACTATCTGGTAGATGTCCCTCTGCTTTGAAGTGAACTTTCCTCCGGTGGGGTAGGTGCGGGTGAAGTCGGAAGCGTAGTGTTCATTCGATTCAACGCCCGCGTCAATGACCAGCAGCTTGCCCGGCGCGATGGCGGCGCCGTGGTCGTGGCAGTGGAAAACCTCCCCGTGCTGGGTCAGAATGGTCGGGAAACTGACTCCCCAGCCCCTGGACAGCGCGACGCTCTCCATATCCCCAACTATCTCCTGCTCTATCTTGCCGAGAGCGATGCCCTTGCGGGCACGTGTGTGCATCTCGTAACCGAGGTCGCAGGCAAAATCTATCGCCTCGATCTCCTCGGGGGTTTTCACAAGGCGCATACTTATAATAGCCTTGATGAGAGCCTCGGAAGAATCCCAGATGGAAAGCTGGGAAAGGCGTATCTTGTTGTAGTAGCGGGACGGCGGAATGGTATGAACCTTTCTTCCAGCGCACTGCGCCATTCCCACAGCCTGCTCCAGATCCCTGTAGCAAGCCGTTTTCGTGATTCCTCCTGCAGCGGCATATTCCGCAACGGACGGAGTGGGTCCGTTCCAGATGACATCGTCCAGGTCGGCGTCATCCGCATAGATGGTCTCAGTACCGCTGTCGATGTCGAGCACGGCTGCGTAACGGGGTTCGTCTATACCGAAGAAATACAGCCAGGTGGAGTCCTGACGCCATTTGTAGGCATTGTTGGTGTACTGCGCGGCAGCATCCACATTGCCTATGAAAACAATGATTCCGCCCTCGCCCCTCATCTTTTCGACAAGGGCCTTGCGACGGGCGATGTAAATTTCCTTATTGAACATATCTGATGGATTATTTGTCAAACGGAACGGCCTTGACGCCCTTTTCTCGGCGCATGGAGAACTGATATTCGTACAAGGACGCCGGAGTCACGTGAGCGTCGTAGCTTTCCCATACCCCCTGCGGACGGTGCTCTCTGTACCGGTCCGTGGTATCTCTCGGGCCGACGCAGCCGACCGCATAGTTCTTTGCACTGACCCACGGACTCTGAACCTTAAACATTCCCGCCTCGCAGTTCCACAGGATGAAGTTGGCACCCGCCCAGCCGTGTCCTGTACCCGAATCGCCCCTGTCCTGGATATTGAACGGTCCGTCAACCGTGACGCAGTCGTAGAGCACGCCGGTAGCCCAGCGGTGGTGCGGGCCGCAGTCGCTGAATGAATTCGTGGCGGTGCAGCGCAGGAACACGTTCGGGCCTGCGGCCCTTGCGTGTGTTACGAACTGATGCCGGTCCTCGTCGCAGCTGCAGTCCTTTACCAGGCACTGCTGGCCGGACAGATTGAAAGCATATCTGCGGCCGCCCGTGATTATAGAGACGGGAGAGAACGAGTGACAATCGGAAACCGTTATGTTCTTGCAACCCCGCTGCAGGGAGCACAGGGAATATCCGAAATACTCGGACGACACGCGCCGCACCCAGCAATGCTCGGCATCTCCTACAGCCACGGCATTCCAGGCATGGTCCTCATCGTTGTAATAGCCCTTTTTAGGATCCGTCCCGGACTTGTCGAACTCGGAAACCAGGTGCATATCCTCCACACCGCATTCGGAGACACGGTCCTTGCTGTATTTCTGCACGCTACCTCCCCCGTACTGACCGGTGATTTCCATAACGAGAGGATTCTCGAAGAAAAGTATGTCACCCTCTATACCTGTGACAAACCTTTCGTAAAGCAGGGTGTATTCCTTCGGCGACCACTGCTTTATTTCGCGCCCGGGACGGGCCTCGATGCAGTCCATCCTTATATCATGGATCCATTTGTCATTTCCTATTCTCTTGACGACAACCCTGTCTCCGACCTTGAACTTCCGGGCATCCGCAACCCTCACCCACATCTGCCCGCAGGGAACATCCTCCGTGATTTTGGAAGAAGCACCGTAAGATGGCTGGGAAGAGGGTGCACTCATTCTGATGAGGCTCTTCTGGCCGCAGCCCGTCGAAACCAGAACAGTCTTTTCACCCTCGCCTCTGAGGACTATTCCGCTGCGGTTCAGCCTTATCGTGCCGCTGATATTGTAGGTTCCCGCCTTGAGCAGTATTGCGCCGGGGGACTTGGAGTTGTCGACGGCCTCCTGAATCAGGGCCGTGGCGTCCTCGCCCTTCTTCGGTGCACGCAGAGTCCTGACCACGGAGACATCCGGAATCTCCCTGTCTCCCCAATGGTAACCCACGCGGCTGTAGTCCGGGATCGGGTCTCCGTTCCGGAAACGTTCGGGGTATTGCGCCGTCGAGGGCAGAAAGCAGACAAGGAAAGTTACAACTGAAAACAAGAGCCTTTTCATACAGCGGGTGTGGTTTATTCACAAAAATAACATTTTATTTCTATCTTCGCCACTCATAAAGAAAGATGAAAATGGGACTTCTTGATGGGAAAGTCGCCCTTATCACGGGCGCCGCGAGGGGAATAGGCAAGGCCATCGCCCTCAGATTCGCTTCCGAAGGGGCGGATGTAGCAATCACGGATCTTGTTATGAACGAAGCCGCGCAGCAGACCATAGATGAAATAGCCGCTTACGGCGGAAAGGTCAGGGGTTACGCCTCAAATGCCGCGGACTTCGATGCCGCGCACGAGGTTGTGGCACAGATACTCAAAGATTTCGGCCGCATAGACATACTCGTGAACAACGCCGGAATCACCCGCGACGGACTCATGCTCAGGATGGACGAGGCACAGTGGGACTCCGTGATAACGGTCAATCTGAAATCGGCGTTCAATTTCATCCACGCGCTGACCCCGGTGATGTCCAAGCAGAAAGGCGGAAGCATAATTTCGCTTTCTTCCGTCGTCGGAGTAGCCGGAAACGCCGGACAGTGCAATTATTCCGCGTCCAAAGCCGGTATGATAGGGCTTACCAAGTCCATCGCAAAG
>Ga0129311_1001860_pt1 | contig 13998 bp, 12 predicted proteins | sample Go1ome_FD_94435 | JGI IMG/M metagenome (GOLD analysis project Ga0129311, IMG submission 94435) | Western lowland gorrila individual fecal microbial communities from Wisconsin, USA - Go1022B metagenome | ecosystem: Host-associated > Mammals > Digestive system > Large intestine > Fecal | place... | reverse complement strand
GATGGCTGAGTCCCAGAGAATTCATAGAAAAATATAAAAGTCAAGAAGAATCGTTATTTGCAATATAGGTGCTCAAAGTATTTATTTTAAATAATTTGTGACAAATGATTGACTAACCTACATCTTCTATATATTGTTTTTTAATAAAACATGTTTACAATAACACATTTTTGAATTATAATATACAAATAAGTATATTTAACATGAGGAGAGATAAAAATGCATTTTACAAAAAAAACACCAGAAGTAATTGCTAGAGGAAAAAGAATCAGGCAAATTAGAAAAGAAAGACTAAGACAAGAATTAAAAGAACTAAACCAAGTAAAACAAAAAAGCAAAAAATCAAAAATAATAAACTTTCTATTCATATTTGCAGTATTTGTAGGCCTAATAATATATATAATAAACGAAGAGGGAATAGAAAATATAGTTGACGTTCTAAAAAATGCAAACTATGGGTGGATTGTAGCAGGTCTTGCATGTTTAGCTGTAGAATGGTTTTCAGAAGCATTAATTATGCACATTCCTCTAAAAAAGATGTATCCAAAACATAAATACAAACTATCATTACAGACAAATATAATAGGAAGACTATTTAATAACATAACTCCATTTAGCTCAGGTGGACAACCATTTATAGCATATATCCTAAAAAAACATGGACTAAGAGCAAGTGACACATTATCAGTTCTTATGATGAAATTTGTCGTCTACCAAATAGGGCTATTTGCATGGGCATTTATACTATTATTCACAAACCTAGAATTTTTCAATAACACATTTGGAAACTATATATGGCTCGTGGTTCTTGGATTTATAATGAATTTAATAGCAACAGTTTTCATATTAACAGCAGGAATAAATAAAAACATAATACTAAAAATTGCAAAACCATTTATAAAACTAGGCTCAAAAATAAAGCTTGGAAAAAGAAGACTAGTAAAAGATTATGAAGCAACTATTACAAAAATAGATGGAAGTATATCAAATTATAGTGAACAATTCAACAAAATGAAAGGACAAAAGAAAACATTACTAAAAATGTTTGCAATACAAATGGTACAGCTATTAGCATACTTTTCAATACCATTTATGATATACCAAGCATTTGGAAATACAGGAACAGCATATTTCGAAGTAGTAATGGTACAAGCCTTTTTGCTACTAGTAATGTCATTTATACCAACACCAGGTTCAGGGTTAGGCGCAGAAGGAGGATTTGCACTATTCTACAGAACAATATTTGCAACAGGCTTAAACTTAGCAATACTATTCTGGAGAATTTATACATTCTACTTACCAATAATAATTGGAGTGATTGTATTCATCGCAATGAATAGAAAAGAAACAGACTTTTTGGGACACTCTTAAAAAGTTTAAATAAATTAATTAGAAAGGTAGATAAAAATGGAAGGAAATTTAGAAAAAATAATTGGAAATGAAGAAAAAATATTATGGAAAGGTAAACCATCAAAAAAATGTTTCATACTAGAAAGTATATTCAATCCACTTATGCCGTTTGCTTTAATATGGTTATTATTTGATTTATTCTTCATAATAGGAGCAACAATGTCAGCTAGTAAAGGAATATCAATGCCTACTAGCCACAGCGGGGCATTTGGAGGATTTATAATTGTGTTTATGTTATTTCATTTAATGCCAGTATGGATATATTTAGGAGGAGTATTGTTATCTGTTAAAAGATATAAAAATACAGAATATGTAATAACCGAAAGAGGAATTTATGTATCTGGAGGAATGTTTTCATATACTTATGAAATGAAACCATTTGCAGAACTATCACATGTAAGAATTCATAGAGGGATATTTGATCAAAAATTAGGTGTTGGTGATGTTGAAGCATCAACTAGTCAGACATTTAATTATGCCAATAGATCTAATGGGGCCATATCAGGTTCTATAATATCTATAAAAGACATACCAGACTATGCAGAAGTATTTAATATGGTAAAGAAATTACAAACAGATATCTATTCAGACACAATGTATCCAAACGAATTAAGACCAAAAGAAAATCATGGATACAAAACAGAATACAAGGGGTAAAAAATAAAATATAAGGGAGAATAAAAGACTGTGAGCATTCACAGTCTTTTTAGATATTTTTTTTAACATATTTAATTGCTTCTATATTACTTAGTTTTGATCTTTTTACCATTGTATTGTAAACCTGGTTTCTTAGATTTTCTTGAGCTTTTTTGAGCGGTAAATCAACATTTGGGTAGAATGGTCCATCTATGTAAAGAACAACTTTTATTTTGTTTTTAGTATTCTTTTGATATGTAGTAGTACAGCTAAATATTGGTACATTTTGTTTTACAGGATATTTAAAAGAAACAGACTTAAAATTTCTTATTCCTGTATAATATGGCCAGACATGTGCTTCTGGATATATTGAAATTGGATTTCCTTTTTCTAAATAATAGTTTATTGCTTCTAAAAATTTTTTTGTACTTTCTTTATCTTCTGGTATAGGAATTGCTCCCATCATTTTATTAGCTGTTTTTAAACCTTTAATAGATACATTGTCTGCATTTGCAATTATGTAAGCTTTCTTTGGAATATTAACTATTGAAGGTAAAAAAGTGTCTAATACTTCTTGTGTGTGATTATGATACACAAAATAACCTTTTTTATTATGCTTTCTGTAGTTTTTTATTTTTTCTTTTCCTTCAATTTTTAATCCAAATTTCACTTTGCTATATATAAATGCAGGTACATAAAAGACCAATCTATACACAATAAAAGCTCCAAATTTCCAAAATATATTTTTATGCAAATATTTATAATTTTTATCTATTTTAACTTTTTTTATATTGCTATTATTTTCCGCAAAGTCGTCTTCTAATTCATTTTCAAAAAATTTTATTTTTAAATCTTGCAAATTGATTACTCCTTAATAATATTCTTTAAAATATAACTAAAATTTTAAACTTATATTGACTTTAAAAAAAAGATGGCAACACATTCTGCTTTATTCTTATTTCCTAATAAAGGAGTTTATCACACTTTTTGACAAAAAACAAGCGAACACTTAAAAAAATTATGGCAAAATATTGAACTTTTTGTGAAAATTTGGTAAAATAGTAATATCGATAATGATATCAACTTGAAAACCTTTTAACAGAAGGGAAGGAAGATATATGATAAACTTAATGTTATGTGGAAATTATAAAGTGTTCGATGGAATGCTAATAACACTTTTATCAATTGCAAAAAACACAAACGAGGCATTAAATGTGTATGTAATTACAATGGACTTAACAGATGAAAATGAAGTATTTAAACCTGTTACACAAACTGACATAGAAATATTAGAAGAAGCAATAAAACAAAAAAACATTGAAAGTAAAGTAACATTGGTAGATGCAACAAGGCTTTACAAAGAAGAAATGCTAAAAAACAAAAATAAAAAAACACATTATACACCATACATTTTTTTAAGACTATTAAGTGATAAACTAACTGAATTACCAGATAAAATACTATATTTAGATGTAGACATAGTTTGCTATAAAGATTTAGCTGAACTTTACAATATAGACATGGAAAATTACGAAATAGCAATGGCAAGAGATTTTATAGGAAGAAAATGGATTAACAAAAATTATCTAAATTCTGGTGTTGTTTTAATAAACTTGAAAAAAGTAAGGCAAACAAACTCATTCGAAAAATGCAGAAAAATGTGTATGGAAAGAAGAATGGTGTTACCAGACCAAACAGCATTAAATGACTGCTGTGAGCATAAGCTTATCTTAGAGGACAAATATAACGAGCAATATAAAAGACATGAAGATACTTTAATTAGACATTTCAGTATGCAATTATTATATTTTCCAATAATAAGACCAAGAAACATCAAACCATGGGAAATAGACAAAGTGCACGAAATATACAAAATACATGATTATGACGATATTTATGAGCAATTCTTAAAAATAAAAAATAAAAAGAAGGAAGAAATAAAATGAAAGTAGAGCAAGAAATTCCAATATTCTTCTCAAGTGACGACAACTATGTACCATATTTAACAGTGGCAATACAGTCATTAAAAGAACATTCAAGTGCAGAACACACATATAGAATAATAATACTAACCTCAAGCATGAATGAAAAGAATAAAAAGGAATTAAAAACACTTGAAACAAAAAATATAAAAATAGACTTTGAAGATGTAAGTAAATCTCTAGCAAAAATAGATAAAGAACTAACATTAAGGCTAAGAGATTATTATAGTACAGCAATATTCTATAGGCTATTTATACCAAATTTATTTCCATATTACGAAAAGGCTATATACTTAGATGCGGATATGGTTATTTTAGACGATGTTGCAAAACTATTTGAAATGGAAATGGAAAACAATATGTTAATTGCAACAACAGATATGGTTGTAAACGAAAGCGAATCATTTAGAGAATATTCTAAAGTAGCATTAGGATTAGAACCAGAAAAATATATAAATTCTGGAATGCTAGTAATGAATTTAAGAGAAATGAGAAAAGAAAAAATAGAGCAAAAATTTATCTATTTATTATTAAAATATAACATGGAAGTAATTGCACCAGACCAAGATTACTTAAATTTATTGTGCAAAGACAGAATAAAATACATTGGAGAAAACTGGGACAAAATGCCAGATTTTGGACAAGATTATGAGGAAAAAGACTTACATATAATTCATTATAATATGATGAGAAAGCCTTGGCACTACAAAGAAGTACCATATTCAAATGTATTTTGGAAATATGCAGAAAAAACAAATTATTATGATTCATTAAAATATGAATTAAATAATTATTCTCAAGAACAAGTTAGGGCCGACATGCAAGGTGTAGAAAACCTTACAAAATTATCAGACAAAATAATCAGAAATGATTTACAATTGATAGATGTGGTTCATGAAACAAAGGCAATAACGGAGAATTCAGACTTTAATGCATTTGAAGTTTTAAATATAGAAGGATTATTAATATAAAATGGAAAAAAATCAAAATAGATTAGTGGTAATCGATAATATAAAAAAATGTGTAGAGAATAATGAATTGAATAGTAAAGTTGAAGTTGGAGATCATATTGTTACGATAGAAGAAAGAAATGAAATTGTAATGAATTTTGATACTTTAAGAGAAAATAAAAAGAATATTGCAAAACGTGCAACAGCCAGAAAACTTGCTAATAAGTTCACAAAGATTTTTAATAAAAATACACAAATAATTGGAATAGAAAATGTAAATAATTTAGAGGGTGGGGCGATAATTACAGGAAACCATTTCCACCCAACAGATAGCACAGTAATTAGGCATTTAACAAATACACTAGATAAAACAAGTAAACTAGATATAGTTATAGAAGAAGAAAACTTATTTCTAAAAGAATTTCATATATTAATGCATTATTGTAATACAATACCATTAAGTAAAAGTGATGAATATATGAAAGGAAAGTTTTTTCCAGCAATGGAAAAATTTTTAAAAAAGAAACATTGGATTTTGATTTTTCCTGAAGAAGAAATGTGGTATAACTATAAAAAACCACGTCCAGGAAAAATAGGAGCATATCATTTAGCAGTAAAATACAATGTTCCAATAATACCTACATTTACAGCGATGTATGAAAGAACAGGAGAATATGATGATGAAGGATTTAATAAAGTAGATTTCAAGCTATATGTAATGGAGCCATTATATCCAGATATGAGTTTACCATTAAAGCAGAGGAAATTAGATTTAATGCGAAAAGATTATGAATTAAAAGTAAAAGCATATGAACAGGCCTATGGAAAAGAATTAGATTATAAATTCGAAGATTGGGATATAGCAGGATTTAAAGAATAGAATAAAAAAATAACAAAGACCACCGGTAAATTTGGTGGTCTTTGTTGCAATTTACATAAAATTATGATATAATCTTATTATTAAATTTTTAGAAGGGAGGCTTTTTTATGAAAAGCCGGAAAGTAATAGCCATTTTTGTAATGTTTCTGGCGGTTTTAATGATTTTAGGAATTGTATATAACAAAGAAATATATACAGTTACTGAAAAAATTAAAAACGAATTTTACTCAATATCGGTCAAGCTGAAAAAAGAGTCTAAGGAAACAAGAAACAAGCTGGAAAAAGAGTCAAACACAACAACAATCAAACAGAAAAACGAGTCAAACACAACAACAATCAAGCAGAAAAACGAGTCAAGTACAACAACAACCAAGCAGGAAAAAGAGCCAAGTAAAACAACAACCAAACAGGAAAAAGAGCCAAGTAAAACAACAACTAAACAGCAAAACGAAGAAAACGAGACAGGAGATGAAAAAACAAGCGAAAACGATACAATAAGGAAGCTCCCCGATTCTATAATGAGTACCGTAGAATACTGGAAAACAATCTACCCTAATATGACTATTGGAGTAGGTTTATATTCGCTCGATGGCACGAAGGGTTACGAGTACAACTCAAAAACCTTAATAAATTCTGCATGTACAATAAAAGCAGCATATGCTTTATATGTTTTGCAGGAATGTGAAAGAAGAGGGATAGACATTTGGTCAACCTACCTCACATACCAGGAGTGGCACAGCGATACAGAGGGAAGCGGAGACATCAACCTTTATGGATACTATGGAGCTCAATACTCCATTGCTGACTTAGTAAGCCTACTTTTACAAGTAAGTGACAATGTTGCATATAACATGTTACTGGATCAATTTCCGTTAAATGAATTCTATATTTATAACTCAAACATTGGAGGTCAAAACGACTGGTTCAAGTGGGGCAGAGCGACAGTTGAACAACGCAAAAATGAATGGGTTGCCATTGGAAACTATGTAAATAGTGACTCTTGGTATTCACAGGTAATGCGTGAAGATTTAACAGGAACTCAATATGCATACTTTTTACAGGGAATGCAGAACTGGCATAGCTATATGCAGAAATCTGGGTGGACGGAAGAAAATCCAGAGTATCCTGCTGCTTGCGAAGCAGCCATAATTGATGACAGCTATATCCTTATAGTTCTTACAGAGGATTATACCGATGAAATAGGGCATACAGATGTGCTGGAAAGCATTGGAGGAGCTGTTGAATCATTTTGGTATGAAAAAGATGGTTATATTTTCTAAAAGTCAAAAGCACAGAGGTAATTCTCTGTGCTTTTATTAATGTATATTCATAACGAGATTTGTTCTTAAAAATGTATAAAAATCTTGAAAAACTTGTATAATTATGATATATTATATGCATTAAAGTATGAATCAAATAATAATTGAAAGGGATGAAGAATAAATGAATAAAAATATTATTATCGGTGGAGCATGGCCTTATGCAAATAGTTCACTACATTTAGGACACTTAGCTTCATTATTACCTGCAGATTTTATAGCAAGATATCATAGAAAAAAAGGCGATAATGTAATATATGTTTCTGGAACAGATTGCCACGGAACGCCAATTACAATAAGAGCAAAAAAAGAGGGGAAAACTCCAGAAGAAATAGCTGAATACTATCATCAAGAATTTGTAAAAACATTCAATACAATGAATTTTTCTTATGATTTATATACACAAACAAAGTCAGATTATCACAAAGAAAAAGTACAAGAAATATTCAAAAAAATATACGATAATGGATATATAGTAGAAAAAGAAGAAAAACAGCCATATTGTCCAAATTGCAATAAATTTTTAGCAGATAGAGAACTAGTTCTAACTTGCCCAAATTGTGGAAACCAAGCTAAAGGAGAAGAATGTGATTGTGGTTACAATCCAACTATAGAAGATTTAATTAACCTTGCTAATTGCCAAGAATGTGGTACAAAAGTAATAGAAAAAACAAATAAAAACCTTTATTTAACACTTTCAAGACTACAACCACAAGTTGAAAAATATCATGAAAAATATAATCAAAATTGGAGAAAAAATGCTCAAAATGAAACATTGAAATATTTAAAACAAGGTTTAATAGATAGAGCTGTAACAAGAGACTTGGAATGGGGAGTAGATATTCCAGTTGATGGTTATGATGATAAAAAAATGTATGTATGGATAGATGCCGTACTTGGCTATTTAACAGCATCAATGAAATACTGCGAAGATAATAATCTAAATGTAGAAGATTTCTGGAAAGAAAACGAAAACGCTAAAATGTATATGGTACATGGAAAAGACAACATTACATTCCATACAATAGTATTGCCAGCTTTACTAGTAGCGATGGATTCAAATATGAAATTACCAGACACAATAGTATCTTGTGAATATTTAAACATAAACGAGGAAAAAATATCAAAAAGTAAAGGAAATGGTATAACAATATTAGATTTAGCCGAAGAATACAATGTAGATTCAATTAGATATTTCTTCATAAGCAATGGTCCAGAAAAGAAGGATGGAAACTTTTCAAGTGAAGAATTTAAGCTAGTTCACAATTCAGATTTAGTAAATAAATTTGGAAACTTTATAAATAGAACACTTAAATTCAAAGGAATAGATGAAATAGAAGTAGCAGAAATTGACAAGGAAATTGACGAAAAAATAGAAGAAACATATAAAAATGTTTCAAAAAATATTGAAAGTCTTGAATTCAGAAAAGCAGCAGAAGATATAATGGGACTAGTAGAATACGGAAACAAATATTATGATGAGAAAAAACCATGGATTTTATTTAAAGAGAATATGGAAGAATTCAAAAAAGTAATGTATAATTGTGCTAATATAATAGCAAACTTAGCAAACTTATTTGAACCAATAATGCCAGAAACATCAAACAAAATAAAAGGATTTTTAGATATTGATATTTCAAATTGGGAAAAAATTACAATTGATAAAACATTAAAACTAGATAATGTAGAACCATTATTTGAAAGAATCAAGTAATAAGTAGAAAACGAACACTCGGGTAAACCTCGAGTGTTTTTTCCATGTATATTTTCTTATATTTTTCAAATAATAAAAACAGGAGGCGCAATTATGAAACAAGAAATAAATTGTAATGTTAAAAGCTGTCGTTATAATAACCAAGAAAATCAAATGTGTAGCTTACAAGCAATACTAGTTTCTCCTGTACAAGGAAAAAACACACAAAATCCAGATGAATCAATGTGCGCAAGCTATCAAACTCAAAAAAATCAATAGGGGAACTAAGATGACTTTTGGGGACACTCTTAAAAAACCAGGTTTTTCAAAAACCTGGTTTTTTAAGAGTGTCCCCAAAAGTCTCTCATTAATTATTTCTTTCCTTAAGTACTTTTTGAATTCTCAAATTAGCCTCTTTTTTAGCAATTTCTTCTCGTTTATCATATAATTTTTTACCTTTGCCAATTCCAATTTCTACTTTAACAAAACTTTCCTTAAAATACAAAGAAATAGGAACAAGACTATAACCTTTTTGTTTAATTAGTCCAAAAAGCTTGTTAATTTCTTTTTTATTTAAAAGCAATTTTCTAGTTCTTAATGGATCCTTGTTAAAAATATTTCCATGTTCATAAGGGCTAATATGCATGCCCATTACAAAAGCTTCTCCATTTTTAATAATACAATAAGCATCCTTTAAATTAACTTTTCCATTTCTAATAGACTTTATTTCAGTACCAGAAAGCACAATACCAGCTTCTATTTTATCTTCTATATTATAATTATGATATGCAGTTGGATTTTTAGCAATAAGCTTTGTATTCATAAAATTACCTCTTTTTATTTTTTTATAATTATAACATTAAAATAAAAAGAAGTAAAGAAAATGTTAAAAACACCTAGATTAAGCTAAGTGTTTTTAACAGAATACTATTCATCATTACGATTATTATGACTATTAACTTGAGAAGTATAGTACCAAACAATTGCAATAATACCAACTGCTGCAATCCCTAAAATAATCCAAGTCCAAGCTGTGCTATTCATGCCAAGCATAGTATTATCTGCAGAAGTTCTTGTTGCAGTATAATTCCCATTATCATTATTATCGTTGTTAGCATTGTTATTATCATTATTGTTAGCGTTATCGTTGCTATTGTTGTTGTTGTCATTATTGTTGTTATTCTCACTCATTCCGTTTTCTAAATTGTTAACACCATTTTGAATAGAATTTCCTGCTTTGTTTGCACTATTTTCAACAGTTTTTCCTGCATCACTTGCTGCACCTTGAATTCCATTTCCTATTGCACCTGCACCATTTTTAATAGCGTCTCCAGCATTTTGAGCTGCATTCCCAATACCTTGGGCAGCATTATTCATTGCGTTTTCAGCGCCACCCATAACATTTCTAACACCATTTACAAAACCTGTATTACCATCTTCAGCAAAACAAACGGTAAATGTAAAAATAATAGCTAAAGCTAAAACGATACCTGTTATAATTTTTTTATGCATAATTTACCTCCTAAAAATAAATCTAATAATATTATTTAAATTTTTAGAGAAAAATATACATAAAAAATAAAAAGCAAAAAATAATTTTTTCGCCTTTATAAAAAATTTTATTTTCAATTTGTATTGTAGAGGAGCACTTAAAACTCCATAACAAAATTATTTTTTTAATTTTATTAAAATAGCAATTGCAAGTAATACTAATAAAATTCCAATAACAATAATAAATACATTAAGTATAAAAGACATATTATTTTCAGAACTTGTACTTACACTACTAACTTTTGTAGATGTATCTTCAGAATCTACTGAACCAAAAAGGTCGTCATCATCATAACTATATGAATTAGAATTTGTATTTGATGAATCTGAACTAGTATTAGATGTGCTATTAGTTGTAGAGTTTGATGTATTTTTTGTTGTAGTTGTAGTGCTGTTAGAAGTATTTGATGCTGCACTTGTAGTTGAGTTTGTATTTGTATTTGATGTAGTAGAACCTTCATCATCTGTTAAATTTAAATTAACAGCAAAAACTTGTCCTCCCAAAGTGATAAATAATGCTAATAATAATACTAAAAAAGATTTTATAAATTTTTTCATAATTTTCATTCCTTTCCTTTCTTTTGTTCTTTAACTATAATAATATAATAACTTAAAAAAACAAAAATGTCTAGTGTATTTTAAATATTTTTTAAACAAGTTTTATACTTGAAAATAAATAATAAAATTGTTATACTGATATACAAAAGGAGAGAAAAAAATGTCAAAAGTTAAATGGACAAAAGAACAAGAACTTTCGATTTATGAAAAAGGAGAAAACATACTTGTAGCAGCTGCTGCAGGAAGTGGAAAAACCGCAGTTCTTGTAGAAAGAATAATAAATAAAATAATAAATGAGAATGTGGATATAGATAAATTGCTAGTTGTAACATTTACAAATGCAGCAGCTAGTGAAATGAAGCAAAGAGTTTTAGATGCAATATACAAAAAGTTAGAAGAACAGCCAGATAATGAAAATCTACAAAAACAAATTCTATTATTAAACAAAGCAAGTATTTGTACAATAGATTCGTTTTGCTTAGATGTAGTGCGTAATAACTTTTTTGAACTTCAAAATGTATCACCAAACTTTAGAATTGCAGATACAGCTGAAATAGACATATTAGAGCAAGAAGTCTTAGAAGATATATTTGAACAGAAATATGAAGAAGAAAATGAAAACTTTTTAAAACTTATAAATACATATACATCCTATAAAGATGACTCACCATTAAAAGAACTTGTATTAAGCATTTATAAAGCAATTTCAAGTATGCCATATCCATTAAAATGGCTTCATGAACATGTAGAAATGTTTAATCTAAAAGATGCTTTAGATGATGACTTTTCAACAACACCATGGGGAAAAATACTTTTAATGGAAATTTTTGAAGAATTAGTAGATGATATAAAAATCTTGCAAAAAGCAAAAGCAGAAATCGAAACATTAGAAGACTTTGAAAAAGTAGAGGCACTTTTAGAACAAGATATAAATAGTTTAGAATCACTAAAAGCAAACATCGTACAATTTGGGGACACTTCCCAAATTGTACAAAATGATCGTACATGGGACAAATCTTACGAAATATTTCATAATATCACATTTGATAAATGGCCAAGATTAAAAACAACGAATCCAATAAAAGATGATATAAAAAATGTGCGAGATAGTGTAAAGAAAAAGTTTAAAGCGAAAATAGAAAAAATATTGTTAAGTGATTCTAAACAAGCAAATTTAGATATATTTGATATGTATGAGACTTTGAAAAAATTAGAAAAACTAATTTGTGAATTTGACCAAAAATTCAGTAAGAGTAAGCAAGAAAGAAATATGGTGGATTTTAGCGATATAGAGCATTTTGCTTTAAATATTTTATTAAAAGAAGATGAAAATGGAAATACACAAAAAACTGATGTAGCAAAAATGTATAGCGAAAAATTTCAGGAGATAGCAATAGATGAATATCAAGATAGTAATTTAGTTCAGGAATATATAATGAATGCAATTTCTCGTGGAAATAATCTATTTATGGTTGGTGATGTTAAACAAAGTATTTACAAATTTAGACAAGCTATGCCGGAGCTATTTTTAAGCAAATATGATACATATACTTCAAACGAAGAAGAAGGCCCTACAAAAATTCAACTATTTAAAAACTTTAGAAGTAGAAAAAATGTGTTAGATTTTACAAACTTAGTTTTCGAAAATATTATGAGTAAAAACTTAGGGGATGTAGATTACACACATGAAGAATATCTAAATTATGGTGCAGAGGATTATAAAGAAACAACACAAGATCTAAAAACAGACTTAATGCTAATAAATTTAAAGGAAGAAGAAAACATTCCAAATATAGAGGAAGAAAATGCTGAAAATGAAGTTGAAGAAGAACGCTATGAGGACATTGAACTAGAGGCTAAAATGGTAGCACAAAAAATAAAAGAAATGGTTGATAATAAATACCAAGTATATGACAGAAAAAAAGAAACCTTTAGAAACATAAAATATAGTGATGTAGCAATACTATTAAGAAGTACAAAAAATAAAGCAAATGTATTTGAACAAGAAATTATAAATCTAGGAATGCCAGTATTTTCAGATACTTCACAAGAATATTTGGACTCTATTGAAATTCAAACAATAATATCACTTTTAAAAATAATAGATAATCCAATGCAAGACATTCCGCTAGTAACTGTTATGAGGTCAAATATAGGAAAATTTACAGATGATGATTTGGTACAAATAAGGTTAAGTGACAAACACGATAATTTTTATACATGTTTATTAAAAGCAAGATTAAGTGTAGATGAAGAGCTAAAAAATAAAATTGATAAGTTCTTAAATAATTTAAAAATGTGGAGAAAAGAACAGGAATATTTAGCATTAGATGAACTGATTTGGAAAATATATTCAGATACGGGCTTTTATAATTATTGTGGCTTAATGCCAAATGGGGTTTTAAGACAAGCAAATCTGAAATCTCTATTTGAAAAAGCAAAACAATTTGAAACAGCAAGTTTTAAAGGTTTATATAACTTTATAAATTTTATAGATAAACTTAAACTTGGAAGCGGTGATTTGGGCTCAGCAAAACTTATTGGCGAAAATGACGATGTTGTAAGAATAATGAGTATTCACAAAAGTAAGGGATTGGAGTTCCCAGTTGTATTTTTATCAAATGTGGGGAAACAATTTAATATGCAATCGATTAAAATAGATAAAATTCTAATACACAATTCTTTAGGATTAGGCATGAAATATATAAATCATGATATGCAAGTAGAGTATGATACAAATGCTAAAACCGCAGTAAAAAGTTTGCTTGAAGTTGAAAACATTTCAGAGGAAATGAGAGTATTATATGTAGCCTTAACTCGTGCAAAGGAAAAATTGATAATCACAGGAGTTTGTAAGGATTACGAAAAGCAATTAGGAAAATTAATAAATGAAGCAAATATTTATAATAAACAAAACAATAAAATAAATCCTATTTTGTTAAAAAAATGTAAGTCTTATTTAGACTGGATTATGCTAAACTTTAGTTATGATGAAGAAAAATTTAAAGAACTTGCAAAT
>Ga0129311_1001859_pt1 | contig 14002 bp, 9 predicted proteins | sample Go1ome_FD_94435 | JGI IMG/M metagenome (GOLD analysis project Ga0129311, IMG submission 94435) | Western lowland gorrila individual fecal microbial communities from Wisconsin, USA - Go1022B metagenome | ecosystem: Host-associated > Mammals > Digestive system > Large intestine > Fecal | place... | reverse complement strand
GTCCATTCTTCGCCGGAAGCAATGTCGCCGTCGCATACGCCGATGGTGATGCGATAGTCGCCCGCATCCCCGTTCACGGTTCCGCTGATGACGCCGGTATCGCTGTCAAGCGTCAGACCCAGCTGAGCCAGATCGCCGGTATACAGTACATACTTGACACCGCTGAGCTTTTCATCATGCACATCGAAGCTCACAGTCTCGCCGTTCGCCGCTTCAAAAACCTTGCAGGCTTCGATGGACGTATTGGCGTTGCCGCGGGTATCGCGGATGTTCGTGTTGGACGTTCCATCCACCTGATAGTCATACGGAACGATGCTGTGACCATTCTGCATGGCGGCGCTGTTCGCTACCGTATACTGGATGCGATGCAGGCAGTCATACAGCGCGGTAAGATGGGTCGCCGTATTCGCTTCTTCGTTGGAGTTGATGCCCGTCACGCGAGCCGGAACGCCCGTATCCTCGGAGCGGACATAGCCGCCCATGACGCCGTCCAGCGAGATATCCTGACCCGCACGGATCATCATGTTGTGGTTCATGTAGTTGCCCGCCTGATTGGTGCCGGCGGCGTCCGTAACGTACACGCCCTTGAAGCCCCATTCATCGCGCGGGATCTCAGTCAGCAGTTCGTAGCTTGCGCCCGCCCAGTCGAAGCCGATGCGGTTGAAGGAGGACATCATGCCCATGCTGTTGCCGTCCTTCACGCCCATTTCAAAGACCTTGAGGTAGACCTGACGCATCGTCTGCTCGTCCGCCCAAGTGGAAACGCCGGTCACGTCGCGGTCAGTCTCCTGATCGTTCAGCGCAAAGTGCTTCATGAAGGTCGTCATGCCCTTTTCCGAGCAGCCCTTGCACATCTGAGCCAGCATCGTGCCGGAGAGGAACGCATCCTCAGAGTAGTAATTCGTATTGCGTCCGGAGAACGGCGTGCGGTGAATGTTCGCGCCCGGAGAATACCAGCCGCTGAAGTTCGCCCACAGACCGAAGTCGCCGTTGATCAAGCCATACTGATAAGAGAGTTCCTTGTTGAAGGCAGCCGCGAAGGTCACCTGAGAAGCCCACTTGATGAGCTGGCCATTTTCCATCTTGTCGCCCGGCTGGAGATAAAGGATACGGTCAAACGCACGCTGGATGCCGAACGGGCCGTCTCCGTGGACGGAGTTCGGAACGCCCATGCCGTCGTTCGGGACGAAGTTGAACGCGGTGATGATCTGCTCGACCGCCTGCTTCTCGGTGAACTGAGAAAGGTACTCGTCCCACTTGGGATCGTCAAAGTCCAGTCCAGCCATATCGATCAGCTGGATCGGCGCCGGATTTTCCGCCGTATAAGCGTCTTCCTCAGCGCGGAAGGTCGGCGCAGTCTCGCTGTACCACGGTGCCTTACCGCCGTCATAGCGGGCATTGGCTTCGTCATACGCCGGGTCGATCACAAACTCGTTGTTTCCGCTTGCGAGGCTGTTTTCCTTATCCTTGAGCGGCATTTCAAAATTGCTCAGCCACTCTTCGTCCTTCACCAGTTCCGCCTTGCCCTGCTTGAGATAGACCGGCGTAACGCTGGTATCCGCTTCCGTCCAGTTCTCGCCGTTATGCGTTGCGCGATAGTGCGCCGCCCAGAGCGGATCGATGGTCGTATCGTTCTCAACGTCGAACCAGAGCGGACGCTGCGGCCAGGTGCCTTCCCAATCCTCACGGGAGAGGATCTTGCCCTGCATCTCTTCGCTGATGTAATCAAAACGGTTCTCGATTTCGTTTCCGGTCGCGTTATCCGTCGCGTAGGTATAGCCCGCCGCCGGAACCTGATAGGTCACGGTCAGCGCGTCGCCTTCCGCCCAGGAGTGAGAATCATGGGAAACATACAGGTTATAAGTGCCGCCCTCGACTTCGTATCCCTTGAAGCCATTCTTGTTGGCATCGTTGTAGTCGTAAGACGCCATGTCGCGTGCCTTGATCGTCAGGCTGACGACCTCGGACTCACCCGGCTGGAGCAGGCTGGTCTTTGCGAAATCGCCAAGCTCGACCTTTGCCTTCTCGATGCCGCCGGTGGTATACGGCGCTTCGTAGTACAGCTCGACGACGTCCTTGCCCGCAACGCTGCCCGTGTTGGTGACCTTAACCTGGATCGTCACGTCATCGTTTTCGCCAAGCTCAGCGCCTGCCGCAGGAGCAGACTCGACGAGTTCCCAGTCAAACGTCGTATAGGAAAGACCATAGCCAAACGGATAGTTGACGCTCTTGTCGTACCATTCCTCGCCGTCGGTCTCCCCGCGGGTCTCATAGTAATGATAGCCGCCGTAAATACCTTCTTTGTAGCTGACGGTGTAATACGCAAGATCGAACGCATCCTTGTAGATCATGCCATCGTCGAGCGTATATTCGTTGCCCTTCGCGGCATCGAACCCATCTTCGTTGCCGACAAAGTTGTTGGCGTAATCATTCCAGCTCGGGGACGCGGTGAAATCGGATTCCAGAATATCCGGCGTGCGTCCGGAGGGATTGACCGCGCCGGTCAAGATATCGGCGATCGCTTCATAGCCATTCGCGCCGGAACCTGTGACCCACAGGCAGCTCTTGACTTTGGAATACTGGCTGTCCTTAAGGAAGCCGACTTCCATCGCGTAGGTGCTGTCCAGAAGAACGATGACGTTGTCAAAGCGGTCGTCCGCCTCCAGCATCGCCAACAGGGCTTCCTCATGATCGTCCAGCTCAAGGAAATGCTCAAACGGATCGCTCTCACGTCCCTGTCCGCCGACCGGCGTCCATTCGCCGCTCTCGATCTCCTCACGAGTCGGATATGCCAGAACAGCTTCCGTCTGTCCCTCTTCCGCCGCAAAGCTGGCACGCGGCAGGTCGCTTCCCTCGCCGCCGGAACGGCCAAAGACAACGACCGCCGTTCCCGCATAATCGCCGTAAGAAGCCTTGACCTCGTCGGTATACATGCTCTGCGGCGTTTCGCCCGTCGCATTGAAGGACGAATGATTCTTCGTGCTTCTGCCCTTGCCGGACGCCTCTTCGTCCGCATAGAACGCCTTCAGTGCGGGGTTGACCTCGAAGCCGCCCTTTTCCAGCGCCGCGGCGATCGACGCCGAACTCTTGCCAAATACGCTGATCTTTCCGGCAGAAGCAAGCGGCAGACTCGCTTCATTCTTGAGGAGAACATAGCCTTCCGATGCCGCCTGCTTGTTCAGCGCAAGCCCTGCCTGAACGACCTCCGACATCGTCTTGTAGTCCGAGTAATACTTGTTTGCCTGTCCTTCTTCCGCCATGCCTGCGGTCATCGAACACGTCATCGCGCCGCACAGCATCAGGCTGACGATGGACTTGACCTTTCGTCCCTGACTCATCTGATTTCCTCCTTTTTCCTTCTGATGCTTCCGTGCATCCATTGGCTGTATCATACAGAAAAACACCGTTAATTTTAAGTCATACAACAAATTCGGTCGTTTTTCCGGCAAAATCGGTTCCGTCTCTCAGAAAATACTATACAAAAAAACGGCTCCGCTTTTGCAGAGTCGTCAGACCATTCGGTCAAATTCGCCAAATCCAGCTTGAACGCTTACGCCTCGCTTGGCAGTACGATATCCGTATAGAATACATCGTCTTTCAGATTGAACGTACACAGCCCCTTATATTTCTCCGCTACAAGGCAAAGCGAATGACTGCCGTACCCATGGTAATCCTTGTTTTCCTTGGTCGTCATCGGCATGCCATTTTGAAACTGCGGCGCTTTTCCGCAGTAGTTTTCGCATCGGATAAACACAAAGCCGTTCTGCTCAAACACATGAAGCGAAATGATCCTCTTCTCGACCGGAAGTGTCTCCACCGCCTCGATGGCATTATCCAGCATATTTCCGAAAAGCGAATAAATATCGGCTTCCGAAAGCCTGTTCAGCTGTTTTCCGTCCGCCATGCAGGTGAGCTGAATCTGTTTATTCAGGCAGTTATAGCTCTTCATGGAAAGCACGGTATCCAGCGCAATGTTGCCCGTTCTCATCAGCGTATCATAGCCGTCGATCGCTTCACGCATGTTTTTGAGCTGTTCCCTGCCATACTGCGATTCCAAAATATGGAGCTGATGTTTGAGGTCGTGATACTTGACATTGATGACGTCGATAGCGTCTTTCTCTCGGTGATACTGCTCCGCTTCCTGATACAACAGCTTTTGCAGCAGATCGCGTTCGGTCGTCACCCTCTTAAAGAGCAGCTGATACAGTTCCACAAACAGCCCCAGCACGCACAAAACGATCGAATATAAGTAAATCAGCAAAGATAGAACGCGTGAATGGAGCGGCGTAGCCAATGTGCTGGCAAACGCGCTGACATAGATCGCAAATATCACGATAATCAGCGTTGCGACAATTTGAATCTTATTATCCGTTTCGACCTGATTCAGATCCAGTTTCCGGATAACGAGGAAATAAAACGGAACATAAAGCGCCGCACGCGCAAAAATCAACAGGAACACATTCAGCAGCGGGCTTCCATGATAAGAGGGCAGGATCTGAATGATTGAATAAACCCTTTGACTGATATGTTCCAGACAGTAGCTCGTCGTCACGCAGAACAGCGCCTGCCACGCCGAGCATTCGCAGCAAAACCGCATCATCCCAATCGACAGCATAAAGACCATCAGGCAGTTCGTCGTCCTCAGCGCGATTCTTGGGTACATGCTCATTTCCAGTCCGCCGACCCATTGCTCGATTCCAAAGCTCAATGTGCAAATGACCGCAAAAGAAGCAAGCACTCTGAAACAATAGCCTTTTTTTCGCGTAAAATCAAATCCCACCAGCACATTAGCAAGCACAACGGCGCCCACATAGCTGACGCTTCCCCAAATTTGGGTAAAAATCTCCATGCTCTTCACCTTCCTCCCAGAAACAGGCAGTATCTTTGCAGCGCTTCCAGAAATTCTTTTCTTCTCGCCCGACTGATCTCAATCTGGCTTCCGCCGCGCAGCTCCAGCATGTTCCCGCTGCATCCGGTCACAAACGACAGATTGACGATATATCCGCTGTTGCATCTGAAAAAGCGCTCTGAGTACAACTGCTGCTCGATCTCCTTCATCGTGCCGTAAGCCGGAAAATCCCCCATCTCCGTATGATAGACGATACGATGACCGTCGCTGGCAACGTAAATAATCGAGCCTGCGTCAAAGACATGCTGTCCCGTCTTTGTTTTGACTATGATCTTTTCTTTTTCGTTTCGCTGACACTGCGCGAATATCCGCGGCATTTTGAGCCGGAACGCCTCATAGCTCATCGGCTTGAGCAGGTAATCCATCGCGCCGACTTCATATCCCCGTATCGCCATTCTGGAAACGTTCGTTACAAACACCAGCGCAACCGAAGAATCCACCTTTCTGAGCTTTCGCGATGTTTCAAAGCCGTCCATATCCGGCATATCGACATCCATAAAGACAAGCTCAAATCGTTCCATCCGATATTCTTCAAGAAATGTGATGCCTGACTCAAACGATACGATATCAAAGCTGATCTCGTTTTCTCTTGAATACCGCTGAAACAGCGCACGCAGGTTCTCAATCTCTTTCTTTTCGTTATCAACGATTGCGACCCGAATCATTCTTTCACCTTCTCCGTCCCGACGTTTCCCCTTTATTTCATTTTATCATCTATAAATGAGCAAATATGAAAAAAATGCACAAATGAATAGAGACATCCCGACGTGGTGAATGGTACAATGAAGTTGAACAAAAAAACCATCCAACCACCACCGCAAAAGGAGATGTCTCATGCTTACATTGTAAAGCAGTCAAAAGAAATTTGCAAGACCTTAAACGCATTACGGATCGGGAATATTTTGTCCGATGTCTATCTGGAGCATGCAAAGACCCTGACCCACTCTGTCTTTATGCTCGGATATATAGGGAAAAGTCGTCAATGCCGAAGTTTTTAGTGAGAAACACAGAACAACGGTTGCACATTGTCTGAATAACGGAAGATGGGACAGCCTAAATTTTGAAAAAGCACTGAAACGACAAGTCATTGATCGCATTTACGAGGAATCCCGGAAGAGCGGAGCGCCTGTTTTCTGCATTGTAGATGATACGATTGCTTCGCATACAGCGCCTTCGTCACAGGCGATGCACCTCATTGAAACAGCGTATTATCACCAGTCACACCTGAAAAAACAACAAGACTATGGACATCAGGCAGTTGGCGTGATGCTACTGTTATAAACTAAGAGTACAAAAATACTCCTTATAGTACAACCTCGAAATTTTTATTATTTCGAATGTTTGCTCTATAAGGAGTATATCATTTCAAGCCTAACAGCCACTCATGCTTTTCTCTTGTTCAAGCACGATTAAGTTACTCATGCTCTATGGTTCCAAGCCTGTCTATCTTTTTCATCCGTGTAGTTTTTCACTCCGACAAAAAGCGGATGCATACCGGCGTGGGGAAATGATAGCTACCCATCATATGCAGCATTCCATCCGCAGAAATCGAAAACACCGCGATATTATCCGTGTCTTGATTTCCCACAAACAAGAGTTCTCCGCTTGGATCAACAGCAAAATTTCTAGGCGTACGACCTCCACACGGCACATGCCCCAAAGCAATCAGCGTACCATTTTCTCCAATCCGGAAAATCGCCAAGCTATCGTGTCCACGATTTGACGCATACAAATAGCGTCCATCGACCGACAGATGAAGGTCAGCTCCGATATTCGCGCCCTTGAAATCATTCGGCAGCGTCGAAATAGTGTCCCGAACTTCAAAGCGATGATTTGAAACCTCATAGTGAGTGACCGTCGAAGCAATTTCATTGATGATATAAAGATGTTTACCGTCCCGTGAAAACTCACCGTATCGAGGTCCACTTCCCGGTGCAGCAGCGACATCACCATTCTCGTATGGTTCAATCGACTCCCCATATCGATAGCACACAAGTTTATCAATTCCCAAGTCCGGAACATACAGCGTTTCATCTGTTCCAAAAATTACGCTGTGTGCATGCGGCCCCGTTTGACGTGTTTGGTTCACGCTGCTGCCTTGATGCTGGAAAAGTACACGCTCAGAGCATATACGTCCCTGTTCATCTAAGCGAAATGCGGTCAGCGCACCACTGGCGAAATTCGCAACACCCAGCCAGTGTCCGTCGGGAGAAACAGCTACATGGCACGGATCGGTTCCGCCGGTTCCTCGAACAGTTTCGAGGCTGAAATTTCCGCTTTCATCATAGTGCCATTGACTGACACTTCCCCCGAATGTGTTTTCCCACTCTTTCGTTTCATTAACGGCATATAGTCTACGATGTTCTTCATCAACGCAGACAAAAGAGGGATTAACTGTCGGAATCAAAGCAAGGGTTTTAATCTCTTTACCGTCATAAGAACACAGATAGATACCCTCGCCCTTTCCCTTAAAAACCTCACCGGTGCCAAAGAGAATCGGCTCGGTATAAGTTCCCACGAAGAAGGTTTTTTTCATCAAACAATCCCCCTGTCAATGGTTTTCCAGCCGTTTAGTCACTTTGACAGCTTCCATAATGAAGAGATCGCGTTTGGACATATCCTCTTGTATATCTCGCTGTGACCAATCGTAGAATCCCCTGCCCGCTTTTACGCCAGTGTCACCTTTTTCAACCAGCTGCCGCAGATAATCGCCAGCCTTCTTTTCATTACATATGTCAGGCAGCACGCTATCCTGCACTTTCAGACCCAGTTCAAGTCCAATCGCATCCAAATGTTTAAGCGGACCCCACTCAGGAAAACGCATAGCCATGCCGCAGCTAATGGCGGTATCTACATCCTCCGCACTGGCCAGACCAGAACTTACGATATCAACAGCCTCACGGATAATCGCCTGAAAGATGCGATTAGCCAATTGACCGGGCAAGTCGCGTTTCACCAGTACCGGGGATTTTTGCCAGCGCTTCAATTCACAAACAATCTGCTGTGCCAATACGATGCTTGTTTGGTCTCCCATCACCACCTCAACCAGCGGTACTAGGTGTGCAGGTAACCAAAAATGTGTGGTTACAGTTCGCTCGGCATGACAGCATTTGGCAGAGATCTCCGTAATTCGCAGTCCACTGGTATTGCTGCAAATGGGCACCTCCGGTGGAAGAAGCGCATCCAAACGAGCGAATAGTTCCTGCTTAACCGCCAAGTCTTCAACAACCGCTTCAATTACAAGCCTTGCATCCGCAACCGCAGCCTCCATATTCGTACTGATTGATAAAAGAGCGCGTGCCCGTTCAGCTTCCTCTGCGGTGTTCAGACCATTTTCCGTGCGCAGCGCAATGCACTCAATCGCTCGTGCCAGTCCATTTTCTGCCCGTTTTTGATCTACATCCATCAGAACCGTTTTATTTCCGGCAAGAGCAGCCATCGCACCGATACCGCTGCCCATCATACCGCTGCCAATTATCGCAACCATATCGCGCATAGAATAGCCTCCTTACGGATGAATGACCACTTTGATCACATTATCACGCTTGTTTTCAAACAAATCCACTGCCTTGGGATACTCTTCCAACGGAAAACGATGTGTAACCAAAGCTTCGCCTTTAATAATGCCCTTAGAAAAATATTCCAATACGATATCCGATACATTCGGATTCGCTTTAGAACCCAAAATCTTCAGCTCGTTAAACACGATGGTATTCAGAGGCAACTGGAATTGCGGCCGATCATCGCGATAATTGGCAGTAAGAACAATTTTTCCCGTCTTCCGAGCCATGTAGCAAGCCTTTGCAGGAGAATCGTTGGCGCCAGAGCATTCCAGCACCTCATCAGCACCAATACCGCCTGTTTCTTCCAGCACACGCTTGACTACGTCTTCTTTTTCAAAGTCAATCATTACATCGGCACCCATCTGCCCCGCAAAAGCCAACTTGCTTCCTCGCCCGATCATGATCACTTTGCCGGCGCCCATGCCCTTGGCAATTTGCATGGCACATAAGCCAATGGGTCCGGGACCGATTACCACCACATTACCGCCGGGGGTAATGCCACTCAAACAGATTCCATGCATTGCCACGCCTGCGGTATCGCACATGGCGGCAACATCATAGCTCACATTATCAGGGATGTGGTGAATGGCACCCACGTTATACGCATTATACTCGGCATTGGCGCCTTGCCACGCAAACCCATAGTGGCGGTGTCCCATATCCACGCCACCATCGTGACCGTCACGGCCATAATTCAGGCAAACAGAATAGTTGCCTTTCTTACAGTTGTCACAGATACCGCAGCCCTTGTGTGCCTCTCCGGCAACCCGATCACCTATTTTAAACTCTGTAACTCCCGGACCCAATGCGACCACTTCGCCAGCCCATTCATGCCCCATTACGAATGGAAAGTATGGAGGCCAATTAACATTCGCATATCCTCCGTGGATCATCTTCGGGTCCGAGCCGCAGATCGCAACGGAATGAATCCTGCACAGCACCTCACCGGGTCCCGGAACAGGCACAGGTAACTCTGTCAGCGCCAACTGATCATACGCAGTCAGCACCATCGCTTTCATTGTAGTGGGAATTGCTGTCATACTGAAGATCCTCACTTTTCTCAAATATGTGCGTCACACGAATCGTATCACAGCCTGCGTCGTTTTCCTTCTGACGATTCCGGTCATTCTTCAAGTACTCCCCCACGGTGTCAATCAAAAGCTTCATATGGCAATCCATCATAAAAGCGGCTTCATCAGGCTTACGCTGTTTGATGCACCGAAAAACCATATAGTGATAGTAGCTCGAATCTGCCACATTGGGTCGATATACTAAGAAATCAGCCATCTTTGCCGTGATAATCCATGAAATAACTTCCAACATATCCGCTAACAGCGGATTCTTTGAAGCTATTGCAATCTTGTGGTGAAACTCACTGGTCATCGAAGCAAACGCCTGATTATTGACATCCTTGTCATGCAAAAAGTCAAAATACTCCTGCATTTCCTGCAATTCTTTTTCCGTTGCATTGACAGCCGCCAAGCGTGCAGAAGATACTTCCACGCCCCTGCGCATAGCCAACAGCCCCATCAAATCATCCGAATTAGACAGAATGGCTGGCACAAAGCTGTTGATGTACATTCCCGTTCCTACACCTTTGAGATAAGTACCGTCTCCCTGTCGAGTTTCGATGATACCCAAGGCATTCATACGATTCAGTGCCGCACGGATGGTATTCCGGCTTACATTGAAACGTTCCTTCAACTCATGTTCAGACGGGATCCTGTCTCCCGGCGCATAGTCGCCGCTCACCAGCATGTGAAACAGGTTTTCATATACTCGATCAGCTGTGTTCTTTTTGACTTCGGCCATGTCGTTCCCTCCCGTAGTTGCATCCTCAATTGATTATTACATCATTTGGTGCAAAATCATTTCATCGCTATTATGAGAATTTCCCAAATAAAAAGTGTACCATATTGTTAGAACGACTGTCAAGAATGCATTCAGGCACGCTGTTGCTTCATTAATCAGTGAACATAATCACGCTTCGTCCGATACTCTTACTTGCACGCAGATCGTCAAGCGCCTGATTAATCTCTTCGAGTCTATAATGGCGGGATACATAGGGAACAATCTTTCCCTCTTCCACCAGTCTAATAGACTCTCGAAGGTTCTCTGTGGTTGATCCGCGTACGCCAATAACTTCCTTTTCTTTAATTACCAATTCCTGGCTGTTGATAAAAAACTTCTCTACAGCATAGGCTAAGGCAACAATCTTTCCGCCCGGTCGGATACAGCGCAACAGCATGTCAAGTGTATCTGTCTGTCCCACCAAATCGAACACCACATCACACATTTCACCATCTGTCAGCCTATCCAATTCCTGTTGCAGATCTTTTTCGCGAGTGTTAATCACCGCATCTGCACCAAAACTCAGAGCTTTGTCAAGTTTCTCCTGCGTCCTGGCGCAGGCATAAACCTCTGCGCCAAGCCATTTGGCGATTTGTACTCCCTGAAGTCCTAACGCACCTGTGCCATGAAACAGTACACGGGTACCCTTTGTCACTTTTCCCTGATCCTTTATTCCATGCAGCATGCACGCCACAGCATCCGGAATAACGGCAGCCTGATCAAAAGGAATGCGTTCATCAATAGGAAATAGATTGGTATAGGGAACCACAGCATACTCTCTGTGAGAACCGTCCCGTTCAAATCCGATACGAATTCGATTCACGCACAAATTCTCCCGACCCATGCGACACAAAGGACATTTGCCACATGTAATGTCAATGCCACACACCACATGTTGACCGATATAAAGTCCTTTATCCTGCACATTTTGCCCCAGTTTTACCACTATACCCGCCATTTCATGACCAGGCGTATAAGGCAGGCGAACAGACTGGATAATACCTTCCTGAATATGCACATCAGTCAGACACAAACCGCTCGCCATTACTTTTACCAATACCTCATCCGGATCCGGTTCAGGAAGCGGAAGTTCTTCCACAACAAGAGGTTCATGGAACGCTTTGAGTACCGCTGCTCTCATGGTTTTCTCTTTGCACATTTAAGCGATTCCTTTCCCTCTTTTTACTTACCAACAAGCCCCGTCTCCACGCAAACATATGTGAGCGGAGTGTTGCCGGTATTGCGAATGCCATGCGACCCGCCGTCACGGATCAACGCCAAGCACCAAGGCTTCACCGGGAACTTGTTGCCGCACAGGGTCACTTCCCCTTCGCCCTCCAACACCAAGTAAAACTGCTCATTGCCATTATGCTTGTGTTCCGCTACCATGCCGCCCACAGGCAGTGTGGTGCGATGCACATAATGGAAATTCGGATGCGGTTCAGGATTCACAACGCGATCGCCAATACACTTTTGCTGGGGCTCATCACCAAACAAAGTGCTGTTCATAAAGTATCCATCAGGGCAATTCTCGTTGATAACCTTATAGCCCGGAGCATCATCAATAGAACGAAATACGTACTTTTCCATGATCATTTAACCTCTTTTCTTTTAAGACGATTTATATGATTTGTTACACATTTATCCCTTTACCGCACCGGACGTCAGTCCGGAAATAATATGTTTTTGCAGCAGAAATACTATAATCGCTACAGGAAGCGTCACAGTAACAATTGCCGCCGCCTGCTCAACCCAAGGCATGGTATACTCACCGCGGAACATGGTAATGCCAACCGTGACCGTTCGCCAAAGATCGTCGGTGTTAATCGTCAAGGAGAACAGGTATTCATTCCATGCCTGGATAAAAATCAAAATAGCAGTTGTAAAGGTTCCGGGAATAACCAACGGGATAATCACTTTCACAAGCGCCTGTAAAGGCGTACAGCCATCTACCTTGGCAGCTTCTTCCAGTTCATAAGGTATCGTGCCGAAGAATGTGGTCAAATACCACACCGACAAAGGCATCGCAAACGACAAATACGGAATAATCAGACCCCACCAAGTATTGCGCAATCCGATTTTGCTGATCGTCATATAGATTGGGGAGATCATCGAGATATTCGGGAACATCGAGATTGCCAGAATACAGCTGAGCACAATGGCTCTTCCTTTGAACTTCAGTCTTGCCAGTGCATAGGCTGCCATGCAGGCAATGAGGACAGAAATAGCTGTGGTAATCAGCGAAACCATCAGGCTATTAAGCATGTATCGCAGGAAAGGCCGCTCGGTCAAAATAAAATGATAGGCATGAAGACTCGCTGTTTTCCAGTTAGGTACCAAGGAGATATCGGCAATTTCCCTAGTCGGCTTCAAAGAAGTTAAAAACTGCCAATAAAAGGGGAACAGCACGATAATCAAAAAACAGAAAATCAATAGAATTCGTATAAACGAAACGAGTTGTTTGCTTCTCTTCTTCAAGATTATCACCTTACCCCTTTTCCGAACGGAACAAATCCGCGCCAAGCCCCTTGATGTAGAACATACAGATACAGAAGACCATTATAAACAGTATGATCGACACCGCAGAACCGCTGCCGAAGTCCATTTGTGCAAACATCAACTTATATGCATACAAACTGATTGATTCAGTATTGTTTGCGCCATTAGTCATGACACTGGGCAGATCAAAAGCTTTGAAAGTATCCATGGTACGGAACAGCACCGACACCAGCATAGTCGGCTTTAGCAAAGGAATCGTGATCGAAAAGAAACTGCGTACTTTGCCGCACCCGTCTACCTTTGCAGCTTCATAAAGCGTACCGTCGATCGTTTGCAAACCCGCCAACAGCAGCAGTGCCATGAAAGGCGATGTTTTCCAAACATCAGATACAATCATGCCAAACAAACTGCCGACTCGTGTCGTTAGAATCCATGCCGCTGAAGGCACAATTCCCAGAACCGCAAACAGCCGTGCAATGACGCCATACTGTCCGTCATACATGAACTTCCAAATCGTCGCGGATGTTGATGCAGGAATCGACCACGGAATCAGCACGCTAGCACGAATCAAGCCCCGCCCTTTATAATTCTGGTTCATCAGCAAGGCAAGCATCATGCCTACCGTCAGCTCAAAAGAAACGGCAAACACAGTGAATATGGTCGTATTCGCAACACTGGACCAGAGTCTGGGATTCGTTAAGTACTTACTATAATTCCCGAAGGCGACAAAATTAGATTCAACCAAAGCAAACTCGAGCGAATCAAGCGCCTGTTTTGCCTTACCAATTGGTTTCGAACCGGAAACGGATACTTGCAGTGCTTTTTCTGCCAGCTCTTTCAGTTCGGTCAACGAGGTTTTCAGCATCTCAGCTTCGTCGGCAGACAATGCCATGTATCGCAGCTGGTCATCATTAACCGGTTGATAAGCGTCGATTAGCCCATTAACCTGTTCCAGCTTGTCAAGTCGTTCCTGCGTATTGAACAGCTGATCCGCGAGCGATTGCGCCGCATCTTCCAATGCTTGAACAGCCTGTTTTTCTTCATCATCTGAAGCTTTTTCAAGGGCTTTATTGATCTGGGTATGGAAGGTATAGATACCATCCGCATATTTTTCAAGATCAAGCGAACAAGTAAAGTGCGTATCGTTGCGTGTCGGATGGTTCAGCCGCAAATCGAACAT
>Ga0129311_1001857_pt1 | contig 14017 bp, 12 predicted proteins | sample Go1ome_FD_94435 | JGI IMG/M metagenome (GOLD analysis project Ga0129311, IMG submission 94435) | Western lowland gorrila individual fecal microbial communities from Wisconsin, USA - Go1022B metagenome | ecosystem: Host-associated > Mammals > Digestive system > Large intestine > Fecal | place... | reverse complement strand
GTGTCTGGTAGAATAGCCAAGATGCGGCTCATTCTTAAGGTTCATGAGGCGAGCGCCGCCAAGGACATTAAGAAGATCATCCTGATCCTTGCAGCCGTATACGTATTTCTGGAGGTAATCCTTGAAGGTCTCCGGAATCTTTGTGCCGTTAGCAGCATCCTCTGCAGCCTGTTTTGCAACTTCTGCAGCCTTTGCAAGCTTCTCGTCTTCCGGTTTAGCAGCAGCAGCCTTCTCAGCCTTTGCAGCAGCCTTTGCGAGCTGTGCCTTTGCATCTTCAGCGTCAAGGTACTTGGAAGCCTTATCGTACTCCTTAAGTCCCTTATCATCATCATCATAGTAGTTGTAGCACTGGGACGGCCATGCACCGTACGGAGTACGAACGACAGCATCTACACACTCACCGAAGATTCTTGTCTTTGTCGGATCGCGGCGGATGAACTCGTCACTTACGATCTCCTCGCAGGTAACGATCGTGCGTTTTGCAGCGATTGCGATATCAACATCGTGGAACTCATCGCCCTCGATGATGCAGGTTCCATCCGGAGATGCCTGCTGTACATGGATGATCGCGCAGTCAAGCTTCGGAACCGGAACAGCAAGAAGCTTCTCGCCCGGCTCAAACGGATTCTCGATATCTACGCACTTTAAGTTGTCAACGCCTTCCATTGTTTTTCTCTTCTCTTCGCTGATACCCCAGAATTTAACAAGACCGGAGCCCTGCATCATTCTTACCGGGAGGTACGGAAGACCAAGGGAGGCAGCGTGAAGCTGTAACATAAGAACGTCCTGGGAGTAGTCCTCATATGTAAGCTCACCTTTCTCGATTGCAGCACGGAAACGACGTGCAACGTTTGTATAACCAGAGTTTGCTGTGTAGCAGTTGATGTAAGCTCTTACACGACCCTCACCGATTAAAGAGTCCCAGTCTCCGCCTGCCGGGCCGGACCAGCCTACAAAACCGGTTTTACCCTGACGAAGGATCTCGTAAACAGCAGCGTACGGTTTACGGTTTGTTGTAAATCCGCCGAGGCAGAGTACATCGTTATCATGTACATACTTCTCTACGGCATCGTGTAATGACATAACTTTATTAGCCACAATAAAGCCTCCTTTATTTATATTTGCAGTTAAAAGGCCTGCCTGTTCTCCTCAGACAGGCCTGAACTGCTTTTAATTCCTGTAAAAATATACCACGATACGGAATGAATTTCAACTTCTTGTTCCGTTTCGAAGAGTTTCGATCAGGCCTTGAACATCAGCATGAAGTAACCGGCTGCAACTGCAGAACCGATAACGCCTGCTACGTTCGGACCCATAGCGTGCATCAGAAGGAAGTTGGTCGGATTTTCCTTAGCACCAACAGTCTGGGATACGCGGGCTGCCATCGGAACCGCGGATACACCTGCAGAACCGATCAGCGGGTTGATCTTGCCGCCTGTGATCGCACACAGGACTTTACCAAGCAGGATACCTCCGACTGTCGCAAACGCGAAAGCAAGAAGACCCATTGCAATGATAGCAAGTGTCTGGACACGGAGGAAGATCTCTCCGTTTGCTGTAGCGCCTACGGTTGTGCCGAGCATGATCGTAACGATGTTGCAGAGTGCGTTCTGTGCGGTATCGGAAAGTCTTCCGGTAACGCCGGACTCACGGAACAGGTTACCGAGCATCAGCATACCAAGAAGCGGTGCTACGGACGGAAGAAGCAGGGAACAGAACAGAACAACGAATACCGGGAATACAACCTTCTCGACTTTGCTGACTTTTCTTAACTGCTTCATAACGATCTGACGCTCTTTCTTTGTTGTAAGGAGCTTCATGATCGGCGGCTGGATCAGCGGGATCAGAGCCATGTAGGAATACGCGGCTACAGCGATCGGAGCTACAAGATCCGGAGCCAGGTTATTTGCGATATAGATCGCGGTCGGGCCATCAGCACCGCCGATGATACCGATCGCTGCACACTCACCCGGCGTGAAAAGTCCGGTTGCATTGGCAAGTGTAAATGCAACATAAATACCGAACTGAGCGGCTGCACCGAGAAGAAGGCTGACCGGGTTCGCGATCAACGGACCGAAGTCTGTCATCGCGCCGACTGCCATGAAGATCAGGCATGGGAATAAGCTGGACTTAACGCCCATGTACATAATTCTTAACACACCGGACTGATACCAGTGATCTGCCTCATTCATAAGACCTGCAAGCGGAAGGTTCGCAAGGAACATACCGAATGCGATCGGGAGCAGAAGGAGCGGCTCAAACTGCTTCTTGATTGCAAGATATAATAAAACGAAGGATACAAGGAGCATTACGCACTGCTGCCAGGTAATTGCGGCAAAACCTGACTGGGCGAGCAGCTCCACGAAAACTGAAAGTATATTCACGTGTGGCACCTCCTGCTTAGTTTAAGGTAACCAGAACTGCACCTGTCTCAACGGAATCGCCTGTGCTTACGTTGATGGATGCAACAGTTCCTGCTGCCGGAGCTACGATCTCTGTCTCCATCTTCATTGCTTCCATAACGATTACACACTGACCGTAACCAACTGCGTCACCAACTTTAACTTTGATGTCAAGGATCTTACCTGGCATCGGAGCCTCTACTGTCTGTCCGCCTGCTGCTGCCGGTGCTGCTGCCGGTGCTGGAGCCGGAGCCGGTGCCGGTGCTGGAGCTGGTGCCGGTGCTGCTGCCGGTGCCGGAGCTGCCTTCGGAGCCGGTGCTGCTGCGAGGATCGGAGCCGGTGCGCTAACCTGTGCGCCTCTGTCAAGCGGTCTGTACTCGTCTACTCTCTCGATCTCAACTTCATACTTTTTTCCGTTTAATGTTGCAACGTATTTCATGTTATTTACTACATCCTTTCCTTTTTCTGCGTTTTAGGTTTTTTGTTTTTTACAGTTCTTTGATACTTGTTACACGGAACTGTTCTCCGGACAATCTTGCTTCCTCACTGACTGCCGCGAGAAGCACTGCATAGGATTCCTCATCGATAGCCGGAGCTGGTGCTGCAACTGCCGCAGCTGCCTTTGGCGCACTCTCCTTAAATAATGTACCGATGACCTTAGAGATAATGATAACCGCGATTGCGAGCACTGCAAGTGCTGAGAATACGACTAACAGTCCAACAAGTGAAATGATGATCGAATCCGCAACGGTCATACCGCCTGTCCACATATACTTACCGCACCTCCTTCGTTTCGTTTCATTTAAGAAACTTTTGTTGGTTAGTTATTTCGTATTGTGGAATGCATTCCACATTTTCCTCAACGCATACGGGCACATCTCAAAAATGTACCCGTCTTGCGCCTGTTTCTATGCATTTTTCACAATATCGTAATTTGAGTATATCAGCTTTCTGCCAAAATGTCAACAAAGCCGTCCGAAAAAATTTATCAAATATACTAATTTCAGGTCACATAAAGACAAGCAGTACTTATGTCTTTATATGATAAAATCTGTTTTTTCTGCCTTTACGGCTGTTTTCCAATATAAGCAAGGATGCCTCCGTCCACATAGAGGATGTGGCCGTTTACAAAGTCAGAAGCCTCGGAAGCGAGGAACACTGCCGGTCCCTTGAGGTCTTCCACGGTACCCCATCTTGCTGCCGGTGTCTTCGCGATGATAAACTGGTCGAACGGATGGCGGGAGCCGTCAGCCTGACGTTCTCTTAACGGAGCTGTCTGGGATGTGGCGATGTAGCCAGGTCCGATGCCGTTGCACTGGATGTTGTACTCGCCGTACTCGGAGGCGATGTTCTTTGTGAGCATCTTCAAACCGCCCTTTGCCGCTGCGTATGCGGATACGGTCTCTCTTCCGAGTTCAGACATCATGGAGCAGATGTTGATGATCTTTCCGGCTTTCTTTTTCATCATTCCCGGAAGGACAGCCTTTGCCATGATGAACGGAGCGTTCAGGTCAACATCGACAACCTTGCGGAACTCATCCGCGCTCATCTCATGCATCGGAATTCTTTTGATCATTCCCGCATTGTTTACAAGGATATCGACCGTTCCGATCTTCTCCTCGATATCAGCGATCATTTTCTTTACCGCTTCCTCGTCCGTAACATCGCAGACATAACCGTGAGCATCGATCCCTTTTTCTTTATATGCGGCAAGTCCACGTTCTAAGGATGCCTCGCTGCTGCAGTTAAATACAACCGTTGCTCCTGCTTCTGCATAGCTCTCCGCGATGGCAAAGCCGATTCCGTGGGCACCTCCCGTTACGAGAGCAATCTTTCCTTCCAGAGAAAACATGTTCTTCTTATCCATTTTGATCCTTACCTTTCCTATTTATATCAGTTTTTTAATCAGTCTCTGCGATATCTTATTTTAAATCCGTCGGGGCGATGTTGTCCATATCGTCGAACTCCTGATTCTCTCCGCCCATAGCCCAGATAAAGGTGTAGTTGGAGGTTCCCGCTCCGCAGTGGATGCTCCAGGACGGGCTGATCACGGCTTCTTCGTTTTTCATGACGATGTGTCTTGTCTCGGTCGGCTCCCCCATGAAATGCATGACTACCTGATTCTCCGGGACTTCAAAGTACATGTAGATCTCCATGCGGCGCTCATGGGTGTGGCACGGCATGCTGTTCCAGACACTGCCCGGCTCCAGAGCTGTCATTCCCATGGACAGCTGGCATGTTTTCAGCACATCCGGATGAATGAACTGGTTGATGACTCTCTTATTGGAAGTATTGGCATCGCCCAGTGGTCGCTTTGCGGCATCCTTCAAGGTGATCAGCTTTGTCTCGTAGGATGTGTGGGCCGGCGCACTCACCATGTAAAATTTTGCCGGAGCCGCCTCACTGTCACTGGCAAAGATCACTTCCTTTGTGCCTTTCGTGATGTACAGGCAGTCTTTATAACCGAGATGGTACTCCACTCCGTCCGCTGTGATGGAGCCGGCACCTCCGATATTGAAAATTCCGATCTCGCGGCGCTCAAGGAAATAGTGAGTACCGAAGTTTTTCCAACAGTCGATCCCTTTTTCGATGGAGACATGCTCTTTCACCGGCATACATCCCAGTGTCACCATGCGGTCTACATGGGAGTAGACGGATACCACCTCATCCGGATGGTAGAGATCCTGGATCAGGAACTCATCTCGAAGTTCTTCGGTTGTGTAGCGTTTTACATCTCTTTGATTTGCGGAATAACGAATATCCATATGTTTTTACCCCTTATTTATATTCAGGACGGTTTTTATGCTGTCCCGGTTGACTTTTTTATCAGTCGAGAAGAACTCCCGCCTCTTTCAGGTGGTGAGTAATAGTAAATTTGTCTCAGTGGGAGTCAGGTCTCACGGACGTTCGACTTGATTTTTCTGATTTGCGGCATATCTCAGAGCCCCGACTCCAAAAAGTGCCAGCAGGAATGCGTCCAGCACTAAAAACAGGATCGCCGCCTGGAATCCAAGCTTATCCGCAAGGACTCCAATAACCTGCGGGGTGAGGATCCCGCCGAGGGAACCGATCCCTGTAAACACCGACATTCCAAGCGGGGAATTTCCCATGAGATCGCCGGTAAATGCCGTCGTTGTCGGGAAGGCGCCCGCCATTCCAAGGCCCAGGAGGACCAGAGCTGCCACCGCCATCGCCGTGTTGTTCGCGAGGACAAGGATCAGCACCGACACGAACTGCAGTGTGGAAATCACCGCCAGGATCTTTGCCGGCGGCACATTCTTTGAGATGGATGCAATGACGATCCTTCCGATCATGATCATGATCCAGGTCACGGATACCATCACGGTCGCAAGGCTTGCGGACATGAAGCCTGTGCTCTTTAAATAGGTAACAAACCATCCGTTTACAGAGTTTTCGAGGCCCATATAGAAGAACAGCGCGCCGACTGCCAGGAGGAATCCTGTGTTCTTTAAGAACCAGAACTTTTCTTTCGGCTCTGCTGTCTGGCTGTGCTCCTCTCCTGCTTCCCTCTTTTCCTCTTTTTCGATCTTTCTGTAATCCATCGTGGCATAAGAAAGAACGATGAGAACCGTGAGGACTGCAAGGAGGCGCAGGATCGTCTTCCAGTTCATCCCCGCTCCCATGAGAAGCATCGTAACGAACGGGGACAGGAAAGCGCCCACCGCATACCACATATGAAGCAGGTTCAGATATTGATTGGAGCTTCCCGTCACCTGACGGATCGCGTGATTGTTGATGATCGTGATCATGCCCTTCGTGATTCCGATCAGGAAGATCATCACATAGAGCACCGGGACCGGAAGTCCCATCGTAAACAGAAACAGGCACACCGGATAGGGGACCGCCAATACGACTACCGCCGTCTTCTGGGACATCATCCCGCAGAATACCGGATATACCAGACTTGAACATAAATTTCCGATCGCCAGAAAAGAAAGCAGTCCGCCGGCCGCGGTAAAGCTTAAATTTCTCTCCTCGATCAGGTTTGGCAGAATGACACCGAAGATCAGAATGACCATTCCGCTGATAAAATAGGCCAGATAACAGTGGTCGATCACCGACCGTTTATCTTCTTTTGTGATTTCCATCCAACGTTCTCTCCCATACACGTATTTGTTAATTTTTCTCCAGACTTTTCCATCATATCATCTTTTATCCCCAAAGACAAGGTTGTTTTCGTTGACACCCTCACGGTCTTACTATACAATAGAAGGAACGCAGCTTGTTTTACTTTTAAGGAGGAAAAGGGATTTATGAAAGACATAAAGAAGGTGACGTTGATCGGTCTCGGTGCGATGGGGGTATTTTTCGCGCCGCGTATCTCAGAAAAACTGGGGGCTGATTTCCGGATCCTTGCAGACGGTGCAAGAAAAGAGCGCCTGGAGCGGAAAGGGGTTACGGTCAATACGATCAACTACCGTTTTCCGATCATTACACCTGATGTCGAGGGGGATCCGGCAGATCTCGTTATTATTGCGGTAAAGGGATATGATCTGGAGCAGGCGATCAGGGATATTAAAAATCAGGTTGGCAAAGATACGATCATCCTCTCCGTATTAAACGGCGTGGAGAGTGAAAAACAGATCGCCGCCGTCTACGGCAGCGAACATCTGCTGTACTCCTACATGCGGATCAGCATCGTCATGAAGGACGGAAAGACGGAATTCGATCCGCATAAGGGGCTGATCCACTTCGGCGATCTTAAGAACGATCCGGAACACTATTCTGAGAATGTTCTCGCCGTAAAGAATCTTTTTGATCTCTGCGGGATCGACTACAAGATCGATGCAGACATGTTAAAAGGAATCTGGTTCAAGTTCATGTGCAATGTGGCCGAGAATATGACGTGTGCCATGTTCGGCGTTCCCTTCGGAGCATTCCAGAAAAACGACGACGCTAACTTCTTCCGCCACAAGGCCATGTGGGAAGTGATCCGTATCGCAAACAGGCTGGGCATTGATATCGGTCAGAATGAGATCGACCGTCAGGAGCACACCATCGGACGTCTTCCTTATGAGAATAAGCCGTCCACTCTACAGGATCTGGAGGTCGGAAAGCGCACAGAAGTCGACATGTTCGCCGGAACGGTTGTACGTCTCGGAAAAGAGCTTGGCGTTGAGACTCCGGTCTGTGAGTGCTTCCTTCACGGAATTCACCTGATCGAGGCGCGGTTGTTTAAAGAAATCTAATATCTGTACGTACATAGCCAAAGCTGCCTGTGGTATATCGCCAGGCAGCTTTTTCTGCTCTCCCACCTTATTTTCTTAATTCTTTTTCCAATGTTAAAAAACAGTCTTGCATTTCCCATAGAGCTGTACTATATTAAACATATGAACGATGGTTCATATGTTAATATAAGAATAAGTTGAAAAATATAATTCTGAGGAGGTCTACTCTATGGAGGAATTAGAAAAATCAAAACAGGAGTCAGCAGACCACGATGGCGAAGAGGTTTGCTGCTGCGGACATCATCACCACGATGAGCATGATGACGGGCATGAAGAGCACTGCGGCTGTGAGCATCATCACCATCACGATGAGCATAATGACAAGCATGAAGAGCACTGCGACTGCGGACATCATCATCACGAAGGGCATGATGATGACGAACACGAAGAGCATTGCTCCTGCGGACATCATCACCATCACGATGAGCATGATAATGACGAGCATGAAGAGCATTGCGGTTGTGGGCACCATCACCATCATGAGGACGATGATGATGACGAGCACTGCGGCTGTGGACATCACCATCATCACGATGATGACGATGGCTGCTGCTCCGAACACGATCATCATCATGAGCACACCGAACACCACCACGGCCCGGCACCGGCATCCACCTGTGTGGTCTACGTGATGAAAAACATTGACTGCGCGAACTGTTCCGCAAAGATCGAGAAAAAGATTCAGGAGCTTCCGGAAGTCGATGACTGTATTTTAACTTTCGCGACAAGGCAGCTCCGCGTCTACTCTTCTGAGGGCACAAAGCTCCTTCCGAAAATGCAGGAGATTGCTGATCAGATTGAGCCCGGCACTGTGATCGAGGTTCGCCCGAAGAACCCGAAGGCGATCTGCACCGTCTATGTAATGAAAAATATTGACTGCGCGAACTGCTCCGCAAAGATCGAGAAAAAGATCCAGGAGCTCCCGGAAGTCGATGACTGTATTTTAACCTTTGCGACAAGGCAGCTCCGTGTCTACTCTTCCGAAGGAACAAAGCTGCTCCCGAAGATGCAGGAGATCGCAGACAAGATCGAACCAGGAACCATCATCGAGGTCCGTGAGGAAGGAAAACCGGCGGACGCGAAAGGTGACGACAAACACGCCCGCGATATCCCGGAGCTGATCGCCGGAGGCGCGCTCTTCATCGTCGGAGAGCTTCTCTCCCACTCCATGCCGCAGATCTCCGCCGTATGCTTTGTGATCGCCTACCTGATCCTTGGACGGGAAGTCCTCTTAACAGCCCTGAAAAACATGAAGACCGGCCACGTGATGGACGAAAACTTTTTGATGAGCCTCGCGACCATCGGCGCTTTCTGTGTCGGCCAGTTCGGTGAGGCGGTCGGTGTTATGCTCTTCTACCGGGTTGGTGAAGCATTCGAGCACCGCGCTGTTGAAAAAAGCCGCAGTCAGATCATGGAAGCTGTTGATCTCCGTCCGGAGACCGTTCTTCTTGACGAAAACGGTACTGTCCGTGAGATTCCGGCAGGTTCCGCCGTTGCCGGCAATATCGTAGAGATCCGTCCCGGTGACCGCATTCCGCTTGACGGCGTGGTCGTAGAGGGCGAGAGCCGGATCGATACGTCACCGATCACAGGGGAACCGGTCCCGGTATCGGTAAAGGCTGGAAGCCAGCTGACGTCCGGCTGTGTCAATACTTCCGGTCTCTTAAAGATGAGAGTCGAAAAGGAACTTTCCGAGTCCATGGTCACAAGAATTCTCGATTCCGTAGAGAACGCCGCAGCCAGCAAACCGCAGGCCGAGCGCTTCATCACGAAATTTGCACGAGTTTACACCCCCTTCGTCGTTGCTCTGGCGGCCGCGACAGCGATCATTCCGTCCTTAATTACAGGAAACTGGTCCCACTGGATCTATACAGCTCTTACCTTCCTCGTAATCAGCTGCCCTTGTGCCCTTGTTTTAAGCGTTCCGCTGGCATTCTTCTCCGGAATCGGCGCAGGTTCCAAGAAGGGAATCCTCTTTAAAGGCGGAATCGCCCTGGAAAACCTGAAAGCTGTAAAAACGGTTGTCATGGATAAGACAGGAACCATCACAAAAGGAAACTTCGTGGTTCAGACGATCCTTCCGGCAGGCACAGCTTCCGAACAGGAGATCCTTCAGATCGCGGCGGCATGCGAGACCGCATCCACCCATCCGATCGGAGTCAGCATCGTCTCCGCTGCAAAAGATCAGAATCTTGCGATTGAAAAACCTGCCGAGATTGAGGAGATCTCCGGCAAAGGCATCCACGCGAAGCTTTCCCGGGGCGAGGTGCTCTGCGGAAACAGAAAGCTTCTCACCGAATTTAACGTGGGCTGCGGTGCTTATGACGAGAACGGCGCTGTCACTACCGTCTACGTTGCGGTAAACGGAAAGCTTGCAGGAACGATCCAGATTGCTGATACGATCAAGCCGGAGGCAAAGGATGCCATCAAGTCCTTAAAATCCATGGGGATCCGCTCCGCAATGCTCACCGGCGACGGCGAGGCGTCCGCTGAGTCTGTAGCCGCCGAGGTCGGGATCGACAATGTATACGCAAAGCTTCTCCCGGCTGATAAGCTCGAGATCTTACAGAAGCTCCGCGCCGAGAACGGAAGCGCAATGTTCGTCGGTGACGGAATCAACGACGCGCCGGTGCTTGCAGGCGCTGATGTGGGCGCAGCTATGGGAAGCGGCGCTGACGCAGCCATCGAGGCCGCCGATGTCGTCTTCATGACATCCAGCATGGATGCCATTCCGCAAGCCATCAAGATCGCGAGAAGCACAGGCGCCATCTCCAACCAGAATGTGGTATTCGCCCTTGCGGTAAAAGCCCTCGTCATGATCTTAGGTCTCATGGGAATCGCCTCCATGTGGCTCGCGGTATTCGCCGACACCGGTGTTGCGATCCTCTGCGTGCTGAATTCCATCAGAATTCTTTATAAGAAATAAGACTCCTGCTGTAATTTTCCTTTTTAGGACATCAGCAGACAAGACAATAGAAAAGCTATAGAGAACCTTTCTCATATCGTTCTCTATAGCTTTTTGTCATCCATTTCTATAGTTTTAGTTTCCTGCATAAGGGTCTTTGCCTGTCGTTGAACATTTAAGCTGCAGCAGACAATATCTCTGTCTGCGCTTCACGTTCTTACTTCAGCATCCCCATCACCACAACAGCCACAAACAATACGCACATGCATCCGATAAAGATATCAATGGTCCGCACCGACACATTGATCTTATCGTACATCCGCTCCTTTATGGATCTGTTCTTCAGGCGTTCATTCTCTTCCTGAAGGCGTCTGTTCTCCGCGGCAAGTTCTTCTAAGGTCTTCTCACCCAAAGCCTCTGCAGCCTCTTCTGCGGCCCGAACCGCTGTCTCAACCACTTCTGTCTTCTCAATCTCTTCTTCCATTCCGTCACCTCCAGATCTCCCGGTGCAGGTCTTATCAAACCGCTCCGGCTTTCTTTCCACGAGGCAGGCCGCTAAAACCAGCCGCCGGTATCTTCTTTCCGATACATGATGTACGTAAAAATGTGCCTCGGTACATCCGGGCGTCCTGCATGGTCGCTTACGACCATCTGCATCTTCGCGCGAATGCACAAAAACGGGCTTTGGAACACGTCCGCCGCCCGTTCTTTAAACTGTACTGAAACAGTCTGTGTATTACTTCTTTGCAATGTACTTTCTGATATCGAGGGCGATCGCAACTACGATAACGATACCCTGTGCGATGTACTGGTAGTTTGTATCAACACCAAGGTACTGTAAGCAGGTCTTTAAGATCTCGAATACAAGGACACCGATGAGAACACCGGAGATACGTCCGATACCACCGTTTACAGATACACCGCCGATGGTGCAGGCTGCGATAGCCTCAAGCTCCCATCCATAACCCATGTTAACAGAGGAACCACCGGATTTTGCTCCTACAAGGAAACCGCCCAGTGCGTAAAGAGCTGCCGCTGTCATGTAGATGATGATCTTTGTCTTCTTTGTGTTTACACCGGAAACCTCTGCGGACTGCTCGTTGCCGCCGATGGCGTACATGTATTTTCCATGAGGAGTCATGTTATAGATGAACCACATAACGATACCGACTGCAAGGGCGATCAGGAACAGATACGGGATCATTCCGAAGAGTTTTCCTTTTGCTACTGCTGTGTACGCGCTGTGATATCCACCGATCGGAGTCGCGTTTGTGTAAACAAGGCACACACCATAAACGATGAGCTGCATACCAAGTGTTCCGATGAAGGCCGGAACCTGTAAGTAGGAAATTACGATACCGTTGATAAATCCGAAAATGCAGCAGACTGCAACGCAGATCAGAAGGACTGCGAGAACCCATAAGCCCCAGGCATTTCCGAAATCCGGAAGATTCGGGAAGAATTTACCGCTGTAGTCCGGTTTCTGGAGTAATGTACCTGCCAGGCAGGCAGCAAGACCTACCATACGTCCTGCAGAAAGGTCTGTACCTTTTGTGATCAGGCATCCGGATACGCCGCAGGCGATGATGAATCGCGGAGCTACGTTCAACGCAATGTTGATCAGGTTGCCGCCGGAAAAGAATGTCGGCTGTTTGATTGCAGTAAACACTGCAAGTAATAAAAGAACGACGATGATTCCATTATTGATAAGGAAATCTTTTACATTTACTTTTTTCGCTGTCATGACTGAACCTCCCTGTAATCTACTTGTTTTCCTTGCCGCTTAAAGTAAACTTTGTGGCGAAGGACATGATCTTCTCCTGAGTTGCGTCTTCTCCTTCCACCTCACCGGTAATGTGACCGTTGCACATTACGATGATTCGGTTGGACATACCGATCAGTTCCGGCATCTCCGACGAGATCATAATAATGGATTTGCCCTGTTTTACAAGATCGATCATGATCTGGTAGATCTCATACTTGGCTCCGACGTCGATACCTCGGGTCGGCTCATCCATGATCAGGATATCAGGATTGTTTGCAAGCCATCTTGCGATAATTACTTTCTGCTGGTTACCACCGGAGAGAGACTGGATCAGGGTCTTTCCGCTCGGTGTCTTGATCTTTAATTTCGCGATGCTGTCTTTTACGACCGCGTCGACTTCTTTCTTGTTGATCTTTCCCATGTGGGTGTAGTTCTTGTAGGAAGCCATCGCCGTGTTATCGTCGATGCTTAAGCATCCGAAGATACCGTTTCCTCGACGGTCCTCTGTGATCATTCCTACAGAGCTGTTGATCGCGTCCTGCGGTCGTTTAATATGTGCCTCTTTTCCAAGGATCTCGACGGTACCGCTCTCGATGTGGCGCATTCCAAAGATTGCTTCCATAAGCTCTGTTCTCTGTGCGCCGACAAGTCCGCCGAATCCTAAGATCTCGCCTCTCTTCAACTCAAAAGAGCAGTCTTTAAAGGAGTTCGGTAAGATACTTGTCAGGTGGCTGACCTTGAGGACAGTCTCATCCGTCCGGTAATCATCCTTCGGCGGATAAACGTTATTTAACTCACGTCCAACCATCTGTTTTACGATCTCTTCATCGGAGATATCATCAATTGCCCATGTTCCAACGTATGTACCGTCTCGCATGATGGTGATATCGTCGGAGATCTGGCGGATCTCAGCCATCTTGTGGCTGATATATATCATAGAAACACCTCTGGATTTCAGATCTCTGATGATCCGAAATAATGCCTCTACCTCGTTATCAGTCAGGGAGGACGTCGGCTCATCCAGAATTACAAGGTTTGCGCTCTGGCTGACCGCTTTTGCGATCTCTACTGACTGCATCTGTCCGATTGATAATGTGCCGAGCTTTGCTTTCGGGTTAAAGTCCATCTTAACGTCCCGAAGCCATTTCTCAGCTTCGCTGTTCATCTTCGCGTGGTCAACGACCTTGACCGGTCCGTAGTTTTTCATCGGATAACGTCCAAGATACATATTCTCAGCGATGGAGCGCTCAGGAATCGGCTGAAGCTCCTGATGAACCATGGCAAGTCCTTTGTGAAGCGCGTCGTCCGGGTTTGCGATTTCGGTCTTTACACCGTCAATATAAACTTCGCCTTCATCCATTTTGTAAATTCCGAAAAGACATTTCATCAGTGTCGATTTACCGGCACCGTTTTCTCCCATCAGTGCGTGGACCGTTCCGGGGCGGACCCGTAAATTTACTCCGTCAAGTGCCTTAACACCTGGGAAGGTTTTTTTGACTCCTCTCATTTCGAGTCTGTACTGTTCTGCCATCCCAAAACTCCTTTCAGATACACTCCCCCGCATCTCCGGGTGGCATATTTTTTAAGTTTTAAGTTCAGAGAACCGGGTGTGCCAGACACACCCGGTTCTCATTTGTTACAGTATCAATTACTTTAACATATCAAGGATTTCCTGAGCGTTATCCTGAGTAACCTT
>Ga0129311_1001856_pt1 | contig 14025 bp, 8 predicted proteins | sample Go1ome_FD_94435 | JGI IMG/M metagenome (GOLD analysis project Ga0129311, IMG submission 94435) | Western lowland gorrila individual fecal microbial communities from Wisconsin, USA - Go1022B metagenome | ecosystem: Host-associated > Mammals > Digestive system > Large intestine > Fecal | place... | reverse complement strand
TATAGTTAAAGATTTTATTTCCGTCTAAATTCCGATGATCTACGTATTCCGGCCGATACCCGTTCACCAATTCCGGAGCATACCCGTTCAGTCCGTTGTTGATCTTCAGTATCGTAGGCAAAGATAACACTTTTTTCTTAAACTCTCTCCTTTTAGCTCAAATCTTTCTGATTCACGCCCGATTCCGTCATGACCGATTACCGCAATACCTCACTTCTCACCACATCATACCAATCCTTGATGCCATTGGAACACGCCAATGGCATCAAGAATCCAAAACCTATTTTTTCCCTTTCCAAAAACTGTAATACTGTAAGCTGTAAGAACCATCCTGATCATGATGTCAATGACATGTCCCTGTGGCATTTTTGTCTTGCATTACTGCAAGAGCAAAAGACAGATACAATGACAATTGAGATAATGCTAAAAAGATGAAATCTATTTGCCATAATGAACTTGTCCTAGAAATAATATACTAGCGATGTCGCAATATATTTGTCTTCAGTTTTTATTTTATTCTCTATATCTTGTTTATAATAGAGGGCAAACCAATCCCATTTTTTCCATGCAAAACCAAATCCACCTCCAGCAGAAAATTCATTCTCATAATGTTTATCTCTGACAGCATTGTATGTACCAATGCCAGCGATGTAAAATTTGCCTTGTCCGGCATCACTAATATTGAGCTTCAGTTTCGCATAGACAGGCATATGGAACATTGTTTTGTTTTCAGTTTCTTTATAACTATAACTTGATTCATATTCATAATAAGAATCGTAATATTGGGAGATGATATATGTGGTATATAATATACCTGGTTTTATGCCTATTTCAAATTGAATAGGTGATTTATAATTGCCAAATTTAACACTCAATCCCATATTGTAATAAAGAGATTTTTGTCCATCGTCACCAGAGGAAAAACCAGCCATACCAAAATCCATAACCTCCCATCCAATCTTTACATAACCACCATTAGCCATGATTCTGTTATGCCTTAGATGTCTTATATACTGATTATACGAACGTTTTGTGTTATCAATGTAACTTTGGACTGTATCTCTGGTTTCTTTGTCTTTTGCATATGACAATGCCTCAATGAAATTGTATGAACTTGCATACATGGAGAAGTTCTTGGCCTTGGCAATTGCCACCATATTGGACACCTGGTCGTAATATTTACTTGATGGATAATTTTTCAGGAATGCGAGTAAGTCACTTTCTTTCGTATATGAATTTAGCTTCTTATACTCCACATACTCTAAGCACTCGTCATATTTCGAACGATTTGAGTATTCTATAGAATACCTGCCTCCTGCTGCTTCGAATTTATCGTACGCACGTTGTAGATCTCCTTGCCCATATAATTCAATGGCAGTTAGTTCATTTAGACGTTTATTCGCTTCAGGCAAGCACGATGACTTTGGGTACTTCTGTATAAAATTCTCTATGACTGATTTTGATGACGATTGTTTGATGGTGTTCCATGCATCCTTCGACTCCAAATCTGTGATGGCATCATTGGCAAGTTGGGCAAAACTCTTGTTCTTTGATGTACTTAGGTAATTACGATATGCGGCAATCGTATTTACTGATTTGACTTTTTTCCATAGCTCCATATCTTCCAAACGGCCTCTTGCTTCTTGAGCAAATCGACCACTTGGATATTTCTTTAGGTATGCCTCATACGCTTGTGCTGTCTCAACCTTTGCTGCATAATCATACAGCTCTTGTTCGTTCTTCCTTTCGATTTCAGCTACACGCTTTCTTACATCTTGCACGTATTTGCCTTTAGGATACATGGATAGGTATTCATTATACGCAGCCAATGTATTCTTTTGACAAGCCTTCTCGTAGTTCGTTTTTTCCATTCTTTGTCTCTCTGCGAGTTCTTGATTACGCTGTTTGGCATAATTCTTTAATGTTTGGGCGTTAGCATCGAAACATATTCCACCCAACATACAACAACTGATTAATGCTATACAAACACCTTTCTTCATAAATTATTCTCCGTTTTAAGACATTCTTGTAATTCGTTGGCAACCTTGTCAAAATCGACTTTGCTGGTCTGACCTCTATATTCATTTAGCTGTTTTTCTATGGCTATAATCCTACTGCCAAGGAAAGTAGACTCCCAACCCTCAAATGCACGATAGGCTGCATAGAAACGCTTTGTTTTTAAGACTTTTATTGCATCATTAGCATCCTTAGCAAAAGGATTGCTAAGAACCTTTTTCATTTCAGTGAGACAAGAAATGAATTCCACAACATGCTCCTTATACTTTAAAAGCATTTCATATCTGGATTTATATTTCACCTTAAGCCCTTCATCGGATACCATCTGAAATGCGGGAATCGCTATTTCTTTAATACTATATGCCTCGTATGGGATATAGATAAAATTGGATGCCACATTGATAAGACAAGTATCTGCTTTTAGTAATTGTTTTTTCCACCCATTGACCGTATTGTGAATAGCAAGACTGTCAGCTCTCAAGTTTGATATACGAGCTTTCAACTTTCCAATCGTTACAGAATCGTTACTTAGCTTAATCTCTTGCTCCAGAATTCTCTTATTAGCAGAGTTAAGTCTTCCTTCTGCCAGCTTCTTAGCATTCTCAAGCTCAGTCAATTGACTCATGCTTATTTTCACTTCCATATTATCTATTGAATCCTTTTTACTGGCCTCGTCCTCAACGTTTTGCCCAAACAGGTGGAGGGGGATTAGCATTAATATAAGAAATACTTTCTTCATCTCTTTCATTGTTTTTAATTACCTTGGAAAAACAAGGAAGCATCATTATAATAGGACTTAGCCCTATTCCATAGTGCATCTACATTCTTCTTAGAGCCATACAGCGCAGATGCTTTGTTGTCATATTCAGAAACAGCGGCATCTACTTGTGGCACGAGAGTGTTATCGTAGTAATCTTTTGAATAATAGCGATACTTGGATAATTTTTCTACCATGGATGCCGCATAGTTATAATGAGACTCTGCGATACTTGGCTTTACATTGTTCAACGCGCGTACCAAGTCTGTACAATTAGACAGCCATGTGTCATTAACAAATTGACGGGCTTGACTAATAGTGCTTTGAGCATTTGCGACTCCAGAGAAGTGTGTGTGCTTACTAATTGCACGTGCTTGGTTGTAGCGACTAATAATGTTCTCTACTTGGGTAAGAGAGTCCTTTGTAGTTTGCTTTAAAGCCAACGATCCGTCTGCATGTTTAATCTTTCTTAGTTCCTTTATGGTCCAAAGCATATGCTGATGGTCGTTCTCGTACCAAGTACTCTGCTTAAACAAAGCAAAAGAACGCTTCAAAAACAAGGGCGTATACCTCCCAAGCAGCACCTCCAAACCATTATCCGCCTCCTTCTTGGAAATTTTGTCTTCTTGGGCATAAATGTTGATTCGATTCCACGTTACAAACAGGATAGAATCTTCTTGCACACCGTTGTTGACCTTTCTGAAAGAATTGTAACACTTCAACAAATCATTCATGTACTGATTCGTCTGGTGCGGAGCCTGTGGAGGCTCTACTTTCGTCTTGGCATATATCATTACACCACCTATTGCCAGTGTAACAGCCAAAATAAGTATGACTATTTTAACAGCTACTTTCATATTATGCTTTATTATATTTTACGACTAGTGCTCTTGGGCTGCTCAGGCTTTTTGTTTCCTATTTGTGGAGTAACTTTCTTAGAACCTTCTTTAATTCTACTTGGTGTGGTAGGTTGCTCTTGTTTTTGAATATCCTTGGAATGATCTTTAGAAAGCCAATCGATATAATTGGAAACTGAGATTTTCTTATCATTGACTGGATTATATTTCCCGTCATTAGCATCCTTTCCGATTCGAGGATTATAGCGTTTATCTGAATTGTCTGTTAGAGCATTTTTTACTTGCTCCAATTTTGAAGAACCGCTCAAATGGGTTTCGAATTTCGATGTGACATTAGAAACATCAAAATCATTCAAATCATCAAATAAACCTCTGGTTGCAGGATAAGCTTCCAGACTATCCTTGTTCCATACTTCATTCCTGTCAAGATAGTTAATTACAAGAGTCAGAGAGTCAACGGGTATATTATCTGTTCCTACTTCCTCTTGATTGTTATCATTGTTATTACACTTTTCTGTATATTGCTGGGATACTTTCTTAAATGGAGGCCAGGCTAACTGGAACTTATAGGTATCTAACTCATTATAAGCAACAATCAAGAGTGCAGCGATGATAACAGACGCAACACCATATAGGAAGAATTTGATTTTCATCATCCAGTCGCCATTTTTTCTTAAACGATTTACATCTCTATTGCTATCATAAAGATTATTATTTTCGGTTTCATACCCCTCTATAGGACAATGCTTCAGTTTATGATGAGTCTCTATTGAAAAAGATGCATGGCCCAACTTTTCCTCTCCATCACGTAGGGGAATCTCGAAATCATAGTGATAAAAATGATGCCCCATAAATATCTGCATGTTTCGTGACAATTTCTCTTTCTCTTTTCTATAGTCCGCTAAACCTTTTACACGTATAAGAAGACGTACACCTTCATTATAGGAAGATTCAGAAATATCCATAGAATCACCTATCATGGTCATATCATCAATACTTATATCTGCATTTGTAACTGGAATGCTATTTGGGGCATAAATATGAAAATAATCTCGCCTTACAATAATCTTGTAATCGACAGGTGTTATTGTGACAGATTGTGGATAATGCGCATCATCTCCTGCAATAAAGGATTTTTTGATTATCGAATACCCTTCTCTATACCAATGAATTGTGACTTGTTCTCCGTTAGGAACCTCAATTGCTTTGTCAAACGGGGTGTACCTGTCATTAGATGGAAAACACGGTGTAAACTTATCTGTAGGGGGAAGAGGTTTATATGTGTATATTTCTTTGGGTTCAAAATCCAATATAGTCCCAAGGGGAGTTAGGCCTATCTGGTTGTCCACAAATAGAATTCCCTGATACGTGGAGTACTCTTTTTGAGCTAATTTGGATCCTAATAGTTCTTTAAGATTGAACTCTCCATTGTTATATAAACGAACAGCATAGCCATTATCTTTATTTGAAACGATTCTGCTTGTGGCAGAAATCATTACTTTTTTTACAATACGCTCTTCGCCAAACAGTTTCTCGAGGTTCTCTGTGTCGATTCCTATTGAAGCAGAAATTGCACTTTCAACATGAGAAAGCAAATTTACAATTTCCGAATTTGACAAATCACAATTCGACGGTACGTGAATCCAAGCAGAAACATTGTCACCTCCTCTGCCGCTTCCTTCTGGACGAGCCTTAATCAGACAAAGCAAATAGCCTAACCTACCAAGAAATTTTGTCAATAATATACATTTTCCAGAACCATCGAAACCATTTAAAGTGTTAATGGCAGGTCGAACATCCCCTGCATAACGAGCCCACTCTTCGTTCTTGTTAATTGAATAAGCCTCGCTTACTCCGATATTCGTTATTTTTATTAAAAGTCCTAATTTCATAACCTTATTTACTAAAAAGTTTCATAATTTTTCCTTTCTTACCTCCATATTCACTAGCAGAACGCTTAAGAATCAATTTTACAACATTTTCTGCAGGTCGAGAATCAAATTTGCAATAATTTTGGAAGCATACTTCTCCTAATGAAAAAGCGATCTTCTCAACTTTTTTCCCATTTATCTCATTATCAATACAAATTTGCTCAAGTCCATTGTAAAAACCAAGATAGTTTTCATTTATATATCGAGTAATAATATCTTTAGTTGCATTCTTTACTTTGTCTACTTTTGTTATCATTATGTATATGGCATCAGTATCCTTTTTGAAGATACCAGTACTTTTTATATATGCTACTGCTCCATTTAAGTATACACTCTGAGGGTAGCCTTCGTACAATCGATCTTCTGCACCGTATTCAATGACAAAGATATGCATCTTACGACTAAAAGCACGATTGCCGTTGAGAATATTAGTCATCGTGTTTAGCATTTTCAAATCTTTATATTCTAAAGGCATGTTGGCGTTCTGCTTATACATGCAACGCATAAGTTCACCTGCCATATCGATACAGGTGATGGGGTGGATTTTCCCTTCTTGATCAACCAGATCAAATCCCATCTCATAGAAAGCCTCTATTGGCGTTCCACCCATCAAAGTTCCAATTTGTCCATCACGAAAAAGATTAATAAGATAATTCATGTAACCATAACCCTGTGACTCAGTATCCGGATCCATAGACTTTGCTATTCGTCCATTTGCGGCAACACTTAATATTGCACCCAATGCACAACTCTTACCAGAAGAAGGAATGCCCCAGAAATAGACTTCTGTAGACTGTTTATGTATTTCATTCAAATCGCTCATATCTGTATAATCCATAATTTCTTCACCTTTCCACATTTTTCGTATGAATGTTTTTTCAATACGTATATGCAGAAGATCGTTAAGTGCTATTATGCCTGATTCTATAAGACGTTTAACAACACCTGCACTTAATAGATTGTGATCATCTGACAGTTTGTCCAAGAAGTCTTTTTTGCTTATTTTCTTTGTTGTAATGTAATCTTTTATCTGAGCGATTATGTTATTATCTTTTTGTTCTACAGTAAGTTTACTATTGGTTTGAATCTTCTTTATCTGGTCTACAAGGGTATCCACACTTATATCCAATATGTCATCAATCAGCAAATCATTGATGAGTTTGTTCGCTTCTTCTGCATATGGACTATCAGGATATCTGGAAACAAACTCGCTTAAAGCATCAACGCTCCTTTTATCAACAAGTTTCCATGCAGATTTAACCGCCTCATTGAGTTCCCCAACTCTAAGACTATCTTCTATTTCTTTCTTCAAAGCTCTCGCCTGCGAACGGAATTGCCCATCAGGGTAGGCATTTAAATACCGTTCCACTGCTTCAATAGTTCGCTCCACCTGCACTTTGTTCCATTCGTCAGAGTCTCCGCTTTCTAATTTGTGTTTTACTTCACGTCTTTTTGTAGCAGAGAATTCTCCGTCAGTTTCGTCGCAGAGTTCTTGGAACGTAACGATTCCCTCTTTAACGTAAGTAACCAGTTGCTCGACTGAATACTCATCAACATTTAGCAATATATCTTCTTTTCTTGGCATGTCTTTTTATTCTTTAGGGTTTGTTCCGTATTCATTTTCTCCAGGTTCTCCATCTGCAAAAGCCATCCAGAGACCATAAAATGGTATTAGCTGATACCATCCGGAATTGCCACGGTCATGACATCGTTTAGATCCTTGAGCCCAAATAAACCAATATCCAGGTATTAATAAAATGTACAAAACACCTTCTGGCCATCGAGATGCACCGACTATCAAACCTATTATGAACGAATAAACATATAGCATAATTAGGGATAAACAATATTCCATACGTCTTATGCGTCCTGTAAAGAAATTAAATGGACGCTTAAACATTCCTCTGTTATCAACGACATCATCTTGTAGTATTGTGCTGTTGTCACTTTCTGGCACTGTTTCTTCAATGGTATCAACTGGTGACTCAATACTATCTATTTGTATGATGTCAGTTGACGAGAGTTCTAATTCTTCCGTTGGTGTACTAGCTTTATAGTCTCCTGTTTTTTCAAGAGACTGTTCAGTATTACTTGTTTCTTGTATACGTCTGTCCAAAATCTCCTTGACTTGCTTTCTTAACAAAGGTGTAAATGCTCCTTCTGACTCCTTTGCAAGCTCATAAAGCGTTACAGTTCCATCTTTAACTGCTCCTGCAATTTCCTCTGGAGTAAAGCTCCTAAGGTTCTTTAGTAATTTTTTCTTTGTTGCCATATCTTATACTTTTAAATTCAAGAATTAGAATGTTCCACCATAAATGTCATCGCATGCCTGGTTCTGACTGAAATCAGTATTATCAAAATTTCTTTCCTCGACATCAATCTTCCTAACATGCTTCTTTACATTAACTATTTTACTTACAGGAATTAATGAATACAATCCTGTTGCCCGGGTATTCCTCTTTTGTAAGAAATAGGGGAAGAGAAGCATCAAAATCAAAATAAAACCTGTTATTATCGTATACAGGTTAATCCCATTACTGTTAACAAATAAATTCCGCAAATCGGTAAGTTCTGCATTCGCAGCCTTAAAAGATTCTCTATTAGGGTCGAAAGGAGCAACAGAATGAGTACTGTCTTTGGGCTCATTACTTAACACGGGCACCGAAACTTCATATAGTTTCTGATTCCAACCCTCGATAGCGTCAGATATCATGCTAATATTACCGACTAAGAAAGCATTCCACACACTTGCTCCTTGGTTCGTTTCGTCTATCCATTGTAATGCAGAGGTTCTTAAGCTATCAGTGTTTTGCGACAACAGCTGAAGTCTTAATGTTGTTATATAATTATCCATAACCATATAATCATTGGCATCGGAAAAACCTGCGTTCAAGTATGCTGTTCTTGCATTCTCCTTATTTGTAATAATACTAAACAAGTAGTCTGAATAAGCCGTAATCCTGTCTTTCGAATACTGATCGTAGTTTACAAACATCTGTCTTGATTTCTCTATGGCAGAAGTAAACCTTGGCTCTATTTTGTCTCTTTCTGAAAAGACAGACCAAAAATGGTTATATGGTATCATTGCCCACAGGAATGCTATAGGACAAAGGCAGATTAAGATTCGTTCTATAATGATTGAACGGTCAAACTTTTCGTCTGTCCCTTTATATATTTGTGCTCCGATAAAAGTCAGTATTAGTACAATATCGATTACAAACACCTTAATAGCTGATGACTTGAAATCACCGCTATTCGAATAAAAGTCTCCCATATAGGTGACGTAACTGATGAATATTAAGGCAACAAATGCTATAATATGTCCCCAGGAAAACTTAAGGGTTTCATTCCATGAATACTTATTATTGCTCATTATTCTTATTTTTTAGGAAGTAATTTTTCTAATTCTCTTATTTTCTGCTGATATTCAGCAATTTGTCTTTTAATCGCCTCGTAATCTGTTTCGTCCGTATTTGGATTTGCTGGCCTTGGGGGCTCGTCAACAACAGCCTCTTCCTTCTTAGGAATTCCACCTGAATTGGAATCAAAGTTTTCAATATCTGGTACAGAACGCATCTGTCTTTCCTTACGCTGGAAGTCCCCGTTTTTGGTAGCCTCCAATGCTTTATCCACCAAGACCATAGGAGGAATCCATCCGTATACATCTGCTCCAGTACTATAAAGCACATTGCGGGCCTGTTCTACTGTAAGGTCTTTCTTTAGGGACTTCATCAAAGCTATTGTTCCTGTTACTATAGGCGCTGACATACTGGTTCCATCACATGATTGGAAAGTACTTGAAGGGTAAGAACTGTAGATTCCTTTTCCTGGTGCTGATATGTCAGAACATGGGCCGTAATTGGTAAATACCGTTGGATATAACCTCTTATCGACAGCGGTAACCACGATTGATGATTCATTCCTGTTTTCCGGTGGAATACTCGTTAAAATATCATCATTTCCGGCAGCAAACACGAGAATACTCTTTTTCTTGACGGCCAGTTTACTTACTCTTGCCCATAGAGCCGCAACATTGTGAAACTGTGTCTTCGCAATTTGGTCTTGTTGAGTGACAGGAAGCACATTAAGTCCTTTGAAGGAAGGCGCAATTGAAATATTAACAACATCAGCATCATGATGGAGGGCATACATTACACCTGCAACCATTGCTGACAATGGGCATTTTCCGTTGTCAAACACTTGAATGGGCATCAGTTTGCAATTAGGTGCAACACCAGAGACTCCTTTGTTGTAATAGTCCGCAGAACCTACAGCCAAACCTGCTGTGTGCGTTCCATGGCCCTGACCAATGCTCAAAGTGTTGTTCTGCGTAAACACATTATATGCGTCTACTATCCGTCCATTGAACATTGGATGATCTGCTTGAATACCATCATCAACAATTGCCACCCTAATATCTGATGAGCCTTTAGTAATTGCCCATCCTTGTTTCAGATGTATAGCACTTAAATGCCATCCTGCATCTTCTATAGACGAACTGACATGACCATTCAATTCATAGACCTCTTCATCAAACACGATGAACTTGTGATTTGGTAATTGACTGTTAATTGTACGCCTAATTTTGTCTCTTTCGTTTTCTGGCACTTGGATAACAAGGAGTTTTACTTCTTTATCATATCCGATAATTCCATATTCATCGCCAGGATAAGCCTTCTTGTAATCACGTGCCAAAGACTCAATATCGCCATTCTCATCCTCCATGAATAGGAACAAACGATTACCAATGATACTTGGAACACCTGGCTGTTCTACAATATGAGGGTATTCTCCGTCTTCACCCATAATAGGAGCAACAATCATGTTGTCATCGGGTAATGTGCCGTCATTTCCTGTTATGGGACGGACATGGCCGTTATCATCAATAACCCTGCCATCTGAACGTGTAATTGTGTCCATTGGGACTACTCCATTAACGGGCGCATGATGGCCAGCGCAACCAACACAACCTCTTAACAACCATGACAGCAGCCAACAAAGCAGTATTGCAAGTAGCAACCATAAAAGCCACTTCAAACATCCTTTTCCTGCAAATAGGCCAGTCAGCCATAGCCACCAACGACGGTACCATGGGATATTCTCTTTATATTGAGCAACAAACCGCTTATCTTCGTTTACAATGCAGTTATATGGAGACGGACTCCAACCTGTGAACTCGTAATTCTTGTCTGCCCTTATGCGTGGAATTTCAGATGTTTCAATTTTAGCCCCTGCGAGTTTACTAAAATATCCGACTCCATCTAATTTGCCGTGCGCTCCAACATCAAAAGCACAATCAAAGAACTTTGGTTCTTCTGGCTCAACGGGAGGAATAATTACCGGAGGTTCTTCTTCCGTTTTCTCCACCTTATTATAATTGGCAGAGAATACCGCATTATCCTTTACGACATGTCCGATAGGATTTGGAGTCCATCCTGCGAAAGACCATCCTTCATTTGCAATAACCTCAGGAATGTCGTCTTCTGTTAGAATGGCACCATCTACTCTTGTGAGCTGTTTGTCTATTTTCAAATTTAAAGTTCCATGCTCTCCAACATCAAAAGTAATCTTATACTTCTTTTGTTCATCGTACTCATGGATAATAGAACCACTAACGTTGTGCTTCGTAGTATCAGGTGTCATACCCCATGCTACGAGATAGACTTTGCCGTCAGCACAGTATATTCTATTGTCATCAATATATCTGATTGCAGAAGCAAGTATTTGCAATGATTCACCCTCCAAGTTTGCTGCAGCATTTCTATATTGCCGGATGGTATCATTTTTGATAGCTTCATACCGCGTCCTTTCGGATTCAGAAAGTTCGGTAAGTTTGATAGGATAATCTTTCCATTCATCTATATGCCAGCAGATTTGATCCTCATCATCAATATACTGTGGGACAGCAAGGAAATGTCTGTATTCTGGTGAAACTGCTGTTTTAATTACACTATACACGCTGTCGTACCTCATATACAGAGGGTCCCGACCAATACCTTGGAAATCAGTATAGTCTACAACATCTGTGTAACAGAGTTTCCTCTTACCAAAGAAAGTGTGTCCTGCCATATTAATTTATTTGTATAAGGTTTGACAGTTATCCATTATTCTCTTTATCTTTGCATTGGCGACTGGGTCACAGCGTGAAATATCGCTGGCGTAAATAAGCCCTATGGTAACTAGGTTCTGCCAACGTTGGAAGTTGTCCCAAAGAGGGAGTTTCCTAAGTACATCCATATTAATGACATCCTGATTGACGATACTTGCAGAATCGTCGAAAGCTTTTAGTGTTTGTATCAGTGGCATTGGCTTCCTTACAACATCCCAAGTGTCGGGTGCAGTGTCTATGGCCAAGTGACATTTTTGCGCTTTTGCATTGATGTCTGCTATCTCATGGTCATCAATGTAATTTCTTCCAACGCTACTTACGAAGTTGTTTAGAGTAAGCGAGGCATAGTCTGCAATAGCATTTGGCTGTTCATTGATACTGAACACATTACAATAGCGGTCTATCTTTTCCGAGATCAGTTTCCTCACGCCAAGCTTTTTGAGAAGACTAACTAACATAAATACGACTTCGTCTGCATGTGGCAATAAACTTTCTATCGATTTCGCTTGGTTGTTCAAGTATGTGACCCAATAGTCGATGATATGCTTTGTAACCACATCGGCTACAGTGGTGAGGGTTTCCGCATTGCTTGATATAACTTCTTCTATGGTGCAACCCTTTTCTTTCAAATCTCGTTCAAGCTGTTCTTTATCACAGCTAAAGAAGTCACATAGCTTTTCGATATTGACATCTTTTCCATCTTTTAGATTGATGCCAACTGTAGCGCGGATAAAATTGATGGCAGAAAAATCTTTAGGAGTGTCTGAATGGCAAATGATAATGTCATAGGCAATGTCGCGAAGATCTCCTACAGGAACCATTAGACTGTCAATGATTCGACCAAAAATCTCAGGTTTTGAGCCTATTGTAAAAATCAGAGAACGCCTAATGTCGCCGCAAATCTGTTTGACTTTTCTATTCTTTTCCTCGCTGTCTTCTGGCTCAAAATAGACAGACAGGGCTTGATACATTTCCTGCTTGATGACCTGAAGATCTGCCAAATACTTCTTTCTACGAGCATCATCTAATACATTGGCGATAGCATCAAGACTTCTGATAATGGCCTTGGAACCGTCGTTGTTGATGGTTGCAACATCGTTCCAGGTTTTTTCTGGATGAGCAAAATGGGTTTTCACAAACTCATTTCTTAGGAAACTCCTTTTTAGTGCCTCCATATAGTTGGGAAAATCAGGGTGAACATATTCTCCTGTTTCCTCAGATTTTGTTGCACCATCTTGATAGCCTGTAAACAAGTTGTTTTTGCTTGACCAGTAAAAGTCGCGCAGGGGATATACATTCTGGAATGCAGAGGATGTAAAAAATCCGCCCTTGGTTACCCATTCATCAAACCACTTGTTGGGCTTGATAATCTCGGGAATAACCGTATCAAATCTATTCCAATGGTCATCCAATTTATCCAAATTAGAAGGACTATCTTTCTTTGTGCGTTCAAGATCTATATTAAACTTGGTTGCAATCATAAACAATGGTGCGATGCCATTTGTGTTTTGTAACAGTTTGGCTCGCTCGTCAGGTGTCTTGCCTATATTGTCCTCTATCCAACTATTGATAGTCTCACCTATAGTCGGTTCTGTTTTCTGGTCGTTATGATGACAGAATAAAACACTGCTTATTTTCAATGAACGGGAATACTTATTGAACAAGTATGCCACTTTTCCTCGTCTTAATATTTTGGGAAGGACGGTGTGAATCTCATTCTCCTTAAACTTTTCACGCGAACGTGCTCCTGGAAAATCCAGCAGGTCTATCTTGTTTAAGAACTTTCGGTCTTCAGCAATAGTAGCAGGCAACTCAAACGTAAGTTCTGCAATGAGTGCAGACAGGTTCCCTTTATTGTAATTCTGTGCTATCAGATTTCCATACTTGTCAAAGATGTCAGTATAAATAAAGTCTCTACCTGTATCAATATTGACACCACAAACGGTATCAAGCCATTCTATTTTAAGAATGGTGCCATTCTCACGAAGAACAGCATCAAATGGTACATATACTTCGGAGTTGAAGTCAAGCTTCTTATACTCATTAATAAGCACACTGAACAAATGACTCATTTCTGGGTTCTTATTCCACAAGAGACTAAAAATGTCAACCCACTTATCGTAGGACACATATTGAATTACAGGGGCAACAATCTTACAGAAGTTAGACTGACAGATACTAGCTGCATTATTACCGATTACATCTTTTATATAGTCATTGATGTCCTTAATATCATCATCGATTATTTCTGATTGTTGCTTTGTCTTGCTATTCCACAAGCCGGATAGTCCTTCTAAAGCCTTATTAATCTCGTCATACTTAAGAATCGTATCAGGATTTATCTTGATGTCATTA
>Ga0129311_1001855_pt1 | contig 14029 bp, 16 predicted proteins | sample Go1ome_FD_94435 | JGI IMG/M metagenome (GOLD analysis project Ga0129311, IMG submission 94435) | Western lowland gorrila individual fecal microbial communities from Wisconsin, USA - Go1022B metagenome | ecosystem: Host-associated > Mammals > Digestive system > Large intestine > Fecal | place... | reverse complement strand
TTATAACAACTTTCCTATGCGGCCATTGAACTGGAAAACGCCTAATGAAGTATTAAGAAATTTTTGTGGTTCAGTGTAACATATGTTTGACAAACCTACAACGCACCTAAATATTGCTGTCTATTTCTATATTTGTCGTGTCCCAAAGTGGCTTAGTTGCGAAATCGGCGGATTTTTCTCTTGAATTCAGGACTCATCGCCGTCATATCTTCCGTCAGCATCAAATGAAGAAAGGAGCGTTACCAATAATGTCGAAAAAAGGCGAAAATATTTACAAACGCAAAGACGGAAGATGGGAAGGTCGCTATATTAAGTGTTACGATGGCGATGGTAAGGCAAAATACGGCTATCTGTATGGAAAAACCTACAACGAAGTCAAATCAAAACTCCGTGATATACAAGCGGATTTGAAGAATGGTGTTCTTCCTGTCAAGGGGACATCACCTCTCTACTCTGAAATACTTGCAGCATGGTTGCAATCAGCTCGTATCAATGTGAAGGAATCCACTTATATGAGATACAAGCATCTCATCGACCGACATATTATTCCGATACTCGGAAAATATCCGGTAAACAAAATGAGCAGTCAGTTAGTAGAGCGTTTTGTTGATGATAAACTCAAAAATGGTCGCTTAGATGGCGGCGGTGGTCTTTCTCCCAAGACAGTCACAGATATAATAACCATCATAAAAAGCTCAATGGATTACGCCTCTTATAACGGGTTCGCAGTTGCGTGTAATTTAAGCAAGCTGTCTGTCAAGAAAAATGAGAAAGAAATGCGTGTCTTAACCATCCAGGAGCAGAAAAGCCTTACTTCGGTGCTGCTTAGTGAAACAGATCTCACAAAACTCGGCGTTCTCCTTAGCCTATACACCGGCATCAGAATAGGCGAGCTTTGTGCTTTGCGTTGGGAAAATCTCAGCATAGATAGTAAAACATTGAAAGTTCGTGAAACTATGCAGCGAATACCAAGTACCGAAATCTGCGAAAAAGCAAAGACGCGGGTGGTCATTACAGAACCCAAAAGCAAATGTTCCAATCGAGATATACCCTTGCCCGATTTTCTGTTGGACATTGTTAAGGAGCATCAAGCCTCCCCGAAATCGTTTGTATTAACCGGAGAACGGAACAGTTTCATCGAACCTCGCACCATGCAGAATCGTTTTCGGCGATATGTGGAAGAAAGTGGTATCACCAAAACGAATTATCATGCGCTGCGGCACACATTTGCGACGAGGTGTGTCGAAGCAGGGTTTGAGATAAAAAGTTTGAGTGAAATACTCGGACACGCAAATGTAAATATAACTTTGAATCGCTATGTCCATTCCTCTTTTGATTTGAAGTGCGACAATATGAATAAACTCCATATCGTTATTTAACGCCGTCAAAAATATGGTCAAAAACCCCTGGGAAGCCTTATCGCCAAAGGATTTCCAGGGGTTTTCTCATCAAGTAACATACTTCACGAAACAGATATCGTCTTTGCAGGCTGAAAATGTCTGCTTTTTTATTTTTCTGCTGTGTTTATAACGAGCAATCCTTTACTGTTTGCATACTCCACGGTATATGCCGTTCCTCCTGTTTTTTCGGTTAAATAGCAAATACAAGCACTACTATTATCCACTAAATGACGATTACGCTTGTGCATACATTCTTTGGTATATTCACGAGAGATGTAAACAACCTTATCGGCGTTAGTTTTTATAGCTTCATATATGCTTTTATCATCAGAACTCCAAGAATCCGCTTGGGATAAACACGGTAGTACCAAGATGAGCTTAATCTGAGGATAGTCAGATTTCAAATCTAATACAGTTTGTGCAGCAAGCGTGTCAAAGCCTAAAGCTCCTCCTGTACCGAAGTAGAGATAACCCTTATCTATCAATTCAATAATTTCTGTTCTCAACCGTCGAGCGAGTGATGTCATTCGTTTCGGTGGTATTTTTCTGTGCCCAGTAAAGCACACGGTTCGCATATTCAACTTCATCATCTCCAAAGCAAATACTAAAAACACAAAAATTTTAATTGTAATACTCATAGTATATCGCAGTCAAGAAGCAATATCAATAGTCTATGGAAATTTGATAACAATATTTATAGACTGTATACAGGAGGATGTATTATGAGTGAATTATCTAAACTTATCGGACAACGTATCCGTAATTATAGAACTCAGCAGAAATTGAGCCAGGAAAAGTTGGCCGAGTTATCTGGATGCCACCCAACCTATATAGGTCAAGTGGAACGAGGCGAGAAAAACGCAACTCTTGAAAGCATTGAAAAGATTGCATCAGCGTTAGATGTTTCTCTTTCTCAACTCTTTGAAAAACTTGGTGATGGAGAAGCCGCTGACAGTATTCCTCTCAAATGTTATGAGTTCTTATCTGCAAAGACAAAGGCGGAACAAGAGCATCTTTATCGGATGCTTGTTGAAATGGACAAGTACAAGAACAAATGAGAATTAAAACAAGAAAAGACCGTAGTGGTATGGCAAAATAGCCAGTAACCATTACGGTCTTTTTTGTTATGGGAAGCAACTTGCCCATTCGTTTTTACTATTTTCAGTAGACATACTTAGATTGCCAAGACCTATATTGTTGCATCTATGTTCGATCAAGAAATATGGGACGAAAAATGTTCCTTTCAAGATTTATCACATCATTCATAAAGGTCGATTGCGATATAGATTCGTTGTTTCATACTTCGGTTGCCCCTTTCATCAATGTATATTTTATCTCAAAAAATTGCTTCGATGCTCAATTCTGCGAAGGTCGTAGCCGGTCTCGGCAAGATGGGCAATCTTTAGAGCCACAAGGTTAATGTCAGTCATCATAGCCCTGGCGATTTGCTCCGATGTGTAATTGTAATGATATATGTACTCAAGGATTTCATTCGTATCAAGCAAAATCTCAGAAGCGACAATATTCGCTTCGTACTCCGGCTTCGTTTCCATATTGTACAGCATAAACTCCTTGATTGCTTTGCCCTTTACAAGATGGCGATGCAGTTGGTCGTGACCAATTTCGTGGGCACAGACAATTCTCTGCATTCTTTCGTCCAACTCTTGATTGATGAAAATGAACCGGTTGCGTTTAATTACCTTATACATTCCTTTTAACGGTCCGAAATCATCGCAAAACAAGACCTCAATACCCAGCTCTTTAGCAATCTTGAAAGGGTCTCGTGCCCCACAGCGTTTTACAAGTGAGCTGCCAACCTGGGATAGGTATTCAGCGGTCATAATCCCACCTCCAATCGTGGAATAGTTTATCAAACCTTTTGTCCTAAATATGGATTTATTCGGTGTCGGTCTCTTTGCGGTACTTTTTAGGTGTGTATTTCTTGTTTTTCTCTTTGGCAATCCAATAAGCATCGTTGAGTGCTTTCATTGCACCCTCCAGAGCTTCTTCGCTCAAAGAGCCACCGGCAAACATACCCGTTACTTCGCTTACAAGTTCGTCAATGTCTCTGGCAGCTTTAGCTCCGCCTTTTTCGTGAGCTTCCGCAACTATAATCCCACTACTGCCCAAAAGGTATTCAGTTGTTGTATTGAGTGCATCGGCAATCTTCTGAACAACTTCAATTTGATAAGGTTTGCGTGAACCGAGTTCGTAGTTTTGGATGGTACGGGTTGAAACACCGGCTATTTTCGCCAGCTCAGCCTGCGTAAGATTTGCTTCGCCTCTTTTTTCTTTAAGTCGTTCTTTGAAAATCATAAGGCACCTCTTTCTAAATTTTTTTATTAACACGAACACTTTTTCACCCAAACTCATTGACGCGAAAGAGTGTGCATGTTAAAATATAGTCGCAAACACGCAATAGTGTTCGTGCAATTATCATACCACGCGAAACTGCGTGTGTCAATATTTACACGAAAGATTGTTCGTGTAAAAGTTTAACTTTTTTTGTGAACGGAGGTCAATTATGCTTAGTGTTCGTTGCCGAAAGGCTTATGTGTCGGTCAATGTTGACATCGACGAGGAAGGTTGTATTTATCCCCGCTTTATTCGATGGCAGGATGGTCTGATATTTCAGATTGACCAGGTGTTGTATAAATGCCGTGCTGCTTCAAAGAAGGTCGGCGGTGGTGGCATTCGTTATACCGTCATGATTAGAGGAAAGGAGTCCTACTTGTTTCATGAAGGTGATAAATGGTTTGTAGAAGCAAAGGAGGCTTGCCGATGATTTTATCCCACGCAAAAATCGAAGAAATTGCCGCAGCAGTTATCAAAGACTTTAATCTGTTTTTCTTTGGCGAAAAAGCGAGCGAAGCAAGGTCAATGCCGCAGGGAACTCCGATTGACCAGTTTGCCAGCGAATATCTCCACTTGAAAATCTCTTTTGAAAAATTATCTGTGGATGGAAGCCTGTGCGGACTGACTGCGTATGAAGATACCGAGTACGCCATAGAGGAAAACGGCGTATCTCGAACAATTCCATTGAAAAGGAATCAAGTTTTACTCGACAGCAGTTTCATAGCACCGGGTAATGTGAGAAAGCTGTGTGGTAAACGCAGATTTACATTAGCTCACGAATGTGCGCACCAGCTCCTGTTTCATCTTGAATCTGAGGATACGAAAGCCGCTTGCAGAAAGCTCTATGCGGAACGCTGTACATATTCGTTGAGGGATTTGAAGTCAAACGAGGATTGGAATGAGTGGCAAGCAAATGCTCTCGGTGCAGCTATTCTGATGCCGCAAGAGGAAGTTGAACTTGCCATGTGGCGTTTTGCCTCTATGAATCCAATTCAGAATTTTGAGGGATGGCTTCTGCAAAGAGACAAGATAATTGTAAACATGATGTGCGAAACATTCGGAGTATCCAAAGCTGCTCTTTTAATCCGTTTGCGCCACTTGGGATATTTAGTAGACCTGCCTCACTCGGAATACAAGGAGCCTTGGGAGGTGTGGGCATGAAAAAGAATATCCGAATCCAGGAACCATCACAGGAGATGCAGCAAAAAATCGTCCGGGCACGAATGGCAATCGCATCTCAAAAAGAAAGAACTATAAAATGTCCCTATTGCCTCCATAACGCAATCACCGTGTATGAGGATACAAGAGGTCATGTGGAAGCTAAATGTAAGAAATGCGGAAGAATAACCGTTTTCAATGTTCTCAGTATGAGAAGGCTTCGTCATCACTTGTCCAAGTAATAGAATCAAAAATTGAATAAATCATAGCTGAGCTGTGGAGCCGCCTGATTGGTGTAGTCATCCCAAGAGCCGCATGAGACAGAAATACCCCTGTATTTCTGTTTTATCGGCACGGGAATTGTGACCATCAATCATGCGGCTCTTTTTTTACCTTTCTGCTGCTTCTGCCAGCGGAAAGGTTTTTTATGTTTTATCCCTGTTATCGCCGTACAGTACACCGCTGTCGTGGACCTCCGCTTGGATTTTTGACTTTTATCCAAAATCAAAAATTCAAAAAACGGAGGAACCAATATGTCCAGCAGATTTAACAGAATAAGCATTTATGCCCTTAACAAGAAAGACCCGGATGCCATTGTGTACCCGACCGCCGATGGAAAGACTGTCCGTGTTACCCGTGAGGACTTTCCGAGTGAGGATGCTTTTCTTGCGTTCAAGGCTTGGTCTGACGAGAACTTCCACGAGGAAGAAAACCTCGACCACAGAGAAGCAAATCATTCGCTGTCTATGGATGATTTGTCCGAAGCAGCCATTGCTGTTCCTGCGGTCGATGCAGTTATAGAACATCAGCTTCAACGAGCAGAGCAATGCCGTATGAACTCGGATATGGTTGTTAAGCTCAAGGACAAGCTCACAGATAAACAGTTTCGTAGGCTCTGGCTATATAGCGTTGAGGGAAAGACTGAGAGCGAGATTGCCTACATCGAGGGCGTTGATCAGCAGAGGATTTCCAAGTCGATTCTTGCTGCAAATAAAAAAATCAAAAAAATTTTCCCCAATGAGTAAAAACAGGGGGTAAAAACGCCCCCAAAACGGCGATAGGTGAAGGAACAGTTTTCTGAGTCCTTCACCGCAACGAACGATGTTACTTAAACCCGTTCTTGCAGCGGTTCCTTGACAACTGAATAGTCACTCATCAGATACATTCCTGTGTTTCACGAGCTACGGCAGGGTGAGCGCCACGACCCTCTATTGAGGCGAGCGATAAATCACCATAACCTGCAAGATTCGGTTTGCTACCGAACCGGCGACGACGGACACAGGGCTAACGATACTTCTGTAATTCGCGGCCTGGCCACAAAGAAGGCGGGGAGGTTCAATTCCTATGGAGCAGCTTCGCAAGCTGCCGTCTGGTGAGTCCCTTTACCGGGGGATGAGATAAATACGGTAATCAATGTATTCAAGGAAGCGGACGACTTCGGTAGTTCGCTTCTGTACATAGCGTGTAAGGAGGACACTATGGAATTAAGAATAGACCCGGATTTTGAAAGCCGGATACCACCACTTACCGAAGATGAGTTCATTCAGCTTGAAGAAAACATTTTAGCTGACGGCGTTATCATCAGCCCCATCATCGTATGGGGCGATGTAATCATCGACGGACACAACCGTTTCCGTATCGCACAGAAATATCCGCACATTGAATTTACGACCTGTGAGCGTAAATTCTACGACCGCCATGAAGCTCTTGCATGGATTTGCAAAAACCAGCTTGGACAAAGAAACCTTACCTTTCGGCAAAAGAAATACTTGATAGGTAAGCAGTATGAATCCGAGAAGGCTTCGCATGGTGGGGACAGAAAAAGCAGCGAAGTGAAATCAAGTTCCCAAGTTGGGAACTTGATTTCACCGGAAAAGACCTGCGATAGAATTGCCAACGAATACGGCATAAGCAAGAACTCCGTTCTCCGTGCCGGAGCATTTTCAAAAGCGGTAGATATTGCTGATGAGATTGACCCAGGTATTCGCTCGGAAATTTTCGCAGGAAAAATCAAACCCACACAAGATGATGTGGACGCTCTTACAAAAGCCGCCCCGGAAGAACGACCGGCATTGGTTGAAGAATTACGAAAACCACCGGAAGAAAGGAAAAGGCTGCTTCCCGAAAGGCATCTGCTGACATTAGAGGAAATTGCGGCAGAACTGCCGAGTGAAGGCTGCCGAGGAACACCGGAAAGTATGCTCTATGAATTAGAGGATGCTCTGGACACCTTTTTCTTCCGTTGGTCTGTATGCCTCAGCCACAACAAAGATTACTTCTTAGCAAAAAAGCATAATCCCAAAGTCAATAAGCTCGCACAGAACGGGCTTGCCTATCTTAATCGAATACTTAAAGGAGAGATTCCATTATGACAACTAAGACAAATAAGTACAACTACAAAACCATCTTTATCCCCGCCTCTCAGCTCATCAGCCCCAGGGAAACTTATCAGAGAGAACTTGTTTCTCCTCGTGCCAAGGAAATCGCCGGTAAGTTTGACGAACGTATCGCCAACGAACCCAAGGTCAGCTACCGTGACGGCAAATATTATGTCTTTGACGGACAGCATACCATCGGTGCTCGTATTCTCGTCTCCGGCAATAAGGACGTTCCCATCAAGTGCAAGGTGTACTACGGCATGGACGAACAGGAAGAAGCTCTGCTCTTTGCACAGCAGAACGGCGTCTCTGCTCCGCTGACTGCCGGTGCTCGTATGAGAGCAAAGATTTTCGGTAAGGACTCCGAAGCAACCGCTTTCTATATGGCAAATCTTTCCGTCGGACTTGCGCTCGATTTTGACCACAACCGTGGGCTTGAACGCATCGGTTGTATCAAAACTGCGTTCAATGCCTACAAGCGCATCGGAGAGGAACGGTATATGGAGGCAATGAAGATTTTGAAAGCGGCGTGGAGCGGCAATCCCGATTCCTTCAGAACGGAAAATATCATCGCTATCACTTACTTCGTTGACCGCTACCACGACGAGTATTGTCCCCAAAGGCTCGTGACTCAGCTCCGGTCTACAGACCCCTTGAAAATCTACAGAGACGGACGAGCTGTTGGCGTAAATCTGACAGGTTACAAAAAGTACCTGTTTCCGCTGCTCTGCATTTACAACGAAAACGCCGGCAAGAACGAACTCCCGATGAAATTCTAATATATACCCCTGTGGCGACTGCAATCCGATTGCGGTCGCTTTTACATATCCATTTTGGGAATGTAGAAAGGAACTTAGCTTATGAAAGAAAACTGGATTTATCGCCGTGGTGATATTTACCTTGTTGACCTCGGCAAAAACATCGGGTCCGAACAAGGTGGCTGCCGTCCGGTGCTATTGCTTCAAAATAACGTGGGCAATCACTATGCACCGACCCTTATCGTCGCTCCCGTATCTTCCCGTTACTGGAAGAAATCAAAGCAGCCGACCCATTCTCTCATTGAGGGGATCGAAAACTTAAACAGCCCTTCGGTGGTTCTGGCAGAACAGATTATCACCATCGACAAGGTGCGTGTAATGAAATACCTGGGTAAAGTACCGGAGGTTCAGATGCAGGGCATCAACAAAGCGGTAAGCATCAGCCTCGGTTTGGAGCAGCCCGATATTACACGCATTTTGGCTTGAATTTCTGCATAGTTATGAACGAGACCGAGAAGGAGGGCTGTTATGCAATCTGCATCCATGATAAATATGAAAAATATCGACCTTAACACAGTTGACCGAGATGCGCTGGTGGACATCCGGGATGTGAAGGTAAACACGGCACTTCCCAAACGGGAACGTACCATTGATTTTATCCGCCAGATTGGAAATCCCTACTGTTATAAGCATGGCAAATATGTCGTAAAGGTCGGTTTCTCGGATACAGAGGTATCTTTGGAGGAACGCCTTGCAGGATACATTCGCTCCAAGTGCTGACATCCTCGACAGAATGGGACAGAAACCGTAAAATATAAGCAGGACTAAAGCGACGCTCCGTCTCGGTAGTTTTGCTCATTACAGAGAAAAGGAGTGTGCCATTATGCAGAATACGCAAAATAAGATTTGGAACGCCACCCTTTATCTCCGTCTGTCCCGTGACGATGGCGATAAGGAGGAATCCAACAGCATCACCGGGCAGCGTGAGCTGCTCCGTGATTACATATCACAGAGACCCGAATTTCGGGAGTATGCGGTAAGAGTTGACGACGGTTTTTCGGGTTCGACCTTTGAAAGACCGAGTTTCCAGAAGATGATTGAGGACGTAAAAGCAGGACGAACGGACTGCATCATTGTCAAAGACCTCTCCCGTTTTGGACGTAACTATCTGGATGCCGGTGAATATATCGAAAAGATATTCCCGTTCCTCGGCGTTCGTTTCATTGCCGTCAACGACAATTACGACAGCCTCGGAGATAAGAAAGCCTCCGACGATTTGATTATTCCGTTCAAAAACCTCATAAACGAAGCCTATTGCCGTGATATTTCGGTAAAGATTCGTTCTCAGCTTGAAATCAAGCGTAAGAACGGACAGTTCCTCGGCTCCTTTGCCACTTTCGGGTATCTGAAAGACGAGCAGAACAAAAACAAGCTGGTGGTTGACCAGTATGCCGCCGATATTGTCCGTGACATTTTTAAGTGGAAATTAGAGGGTGTCAGCCCACAGGACATCGCTGACGCTCTGAACAAGCTCGGTGTTCTTTCCCCGATGGAGTATAAACGCTCCCTTGGGATGAAGTTCACCACTTCATTTAAGACCAATGCAAAAGCCGTATGGTCGGCGGGTACGGTCATCCGTGTTCTGAAGAACCCCATCTATACCGGCGTTCTTGTGCAGGGCAAGGAGACCACGCCCAGCTATAAGGTACACAAGCGTGTTACCAAGGATGAAAGTGAGTGGACCGTAATAGAGGACAGCCACGAAGCGATTATCTCAAAGATTGATTTTGACAGCGTTCAAAAGGTGCTGAAATGTGATACACGCCGTAGTCCTGGCGGCAAAGAGGTCGGACTATTCAGCGGAATGATTTTCTGTGGTGATTGCGGTGCAAGTATGGTTCGAAAGACCGTTCCTGCAGGCGAAAAGAAATATGTATATTACGTCTGCTCCGCACACAAGCAGGATAAGAGTTGTTCGCCCCATCGCATCAGAGATAACGCCTTGGAAGATATCGTGCTCGATAGTTTGAAGCAGCATATCAGCGAAGTTGTGGATATGAGCGAGCTGTTGGAGATTACAGATACCGCCCCTTTAAGAACAGCACAGGCTCAAAAAATACAGCGACAGCTCGACAAGAAGCACGAGGAATATGAAAAGCTCCAAAAGCTGCTGATGTCTCTGTATGAAAATCTTGCAGACGGCATCATCAACCGTGAGGAATATACACGGCTGAAAGCGAGCTTTACGGCTCGTGCCGACGAAGCTGAAAAGCAGATGGACGCTCTCAGAGAACAGCTTGAAGATATACACAACCACGGAACGGAAAACGCCTGGATGAATGAGTTCATCAAAAGGCAGGGACTTACAGCTCTTGACCGTGCCGTTGTGGTCGCACTGATAGATAAAATACTGATTCATTCAAACGATGTGGTGGAAATCATCTATCGTTGGCAGGATGAATTTGCTTGGCAGCTTGACATTCTTCGGAGTGCAAGATTGCGGGAGGTAGTATAAATGGCAAGGACAAAACGAAAGACAAATCCTCTTGTGCAGGAAGTGGAAAGCTGCGCTCCTGCGAGGAAAATATACAAGACAGCCGCTTACGTTCGCTTATCCGTAGAGGACAGCGGCAAACCCGGTGCGGATACCATTGAGGGACAGAAAGCCCTGCTGACTTCCTTTATCGAGAGTAAATCCGATATGGAGCTTGTTTCTGTGTTCTGTGACAACGGACGAACCGGCACAGATTTTGACCGTCCTCAGTTTGAAAAGATGATGGAGGAAGTCAGAAAAGGTCGTGTGAACTGCATTGTAGTCAAAGACCTGTCCCGTTTCGGTCGTAATTACAAGGAGACCGGAAACTATCTGGAGCGTATCTTCCCATTCCTCGGCGTTCGCTTCATCGCCGTCAACGATAACTTCGATACGCAGACCGCAGAGAGAACCCAGGATGGATATATTGTTCCGCTGAAAAATCTCTTCAACGAGTTTTACAGCAAGGACAACTCCAAGAAATCCGCTTCTGCACTTCATGTCAAACAGCAGCGTGGCGAGTTTATCGGAGCCTGGGCACCCTATGGGTATCGTAAAGACCCCGAAGATAAACACCACCTTGTTATCAATGAAGAAACAGCTCCCACCGTCCGCCAGATATTCAAATGGCGTTCCGAGGGTATCAGCGTGGTACAGATTGGGCGCAGGCTTAACGATGCTGGTATTCTTTCTCCCTCCGCTTATCTCTATGAGACAGGCGAAGTCAAAACCGAGAAATACAAAGGTGTGCTGTGGCATACGCAGATTATCAAAAGCATTTTGGCACATCCCGTTTACATAGGTCATATGGTTCAAGGCAGAAAAAAGCAATCCTTCTACGAGGGAAAGCGACAGACCTGTGTGGACGAAGCCAACTGGATTATCGTCCGTCATACCCACGAACCGATTATTGATGAGGAAATCTTTGAAAAGGTACAGCAAATCGCCAATCAGAGAAAGAGAGAATACAACGAAAACCTCGGCAAATTCTCTCATTTGGAGCACAGCGAGAACATCCTGCAAGGGCTTGTGTGGTGTCCGAACTGTCAAAGACCGTTGATTCGATACAAGAACGTAAGCCACGGCAAAAAGCTGTGGTACACCTTTATCTGCCCCGGTCACGCAGACGACCCGAACCGATGCTCCTTTGTGAGTATCCGAGAGGATGAGCTGAACGAAGTTCTGTTCACGGCAATACAATCTCAAATTCAGATTGCCGCCGATTTGGAGGAGATTATCAAGCGCTTGAACGCAGAACCGGAATACCGCCGTCAGCGTTCCGATGTAGCATCCAAGTTAGAAGCGGCACGGCGCACTTTGAAGCGAAGCCAATCTCTGTATGACAGCCTGTATCAGAACTATGTGGAACAGCTTATGACCGAGCAGGAATACGTTACGCTCAAAGCAAGGTACAAGGCAGAAGCAGAAAAAGCTGAACAACTTATTGCCACATTGGAGCAGGAACAGATTGAAAGCAAGGTCTATACCGCAGAGAACCGTTTTCTCACAGAGTTCCGTTCTTTTATGGGAACGGACACGCTTACAAAAGAAATGGCGTCGGCACTTGTGGAACGCATCTATGTGGATGCAGACAAAAACATTGATATTCGCCTGCGTTATCGGGATGAATATATGGCACTGTTGAAATTTATCGAAGGGAGGGCTGCTGTATGAGAGTGGCGATGTATCTCCGCCTGTCCAGCGAGGACGGCGACTTAAAGGATACCGGCAAAGCCGAATCCGAAAGTATATCCAATCAGCGAGGTTTGCTGCAAAATTTCATTAGCAGCCGACCGGAGTTCAGTGGTTGGGAAATCTCCGAGTTTTGTGACGACGGTTGGAGTGGCAAAAACTTTGAAAGACCGGATTTTCTCCGAATGATGGAGCAGGTCAAGCAGGGACAAATCCATTGCATCGTAGTCAAAGACCTTTCCCGTTTCGGGCGTGATTATCTCGTGGTCGGTAACTACATCAGCCGTGTGTTTCCGTTCCTGGGTGTTCGCTTCATCGCCGTCAATGACGGTTTTGACAGCTCCAGACCGCAGGACATCGACAGCCTGGATACTTCTTTCAAAACGCTGATTTATGACCTGTACAGCCGTGAGCTTTCCGGTAAGGTCAAAAACGCCAAGCGTATGCGAGCAGAAAAAGGCTTGTTCCTCAGTCCATTCGCTCCGTATGGGTATGTGAAAGACCCAGAAGATAAAAACCGCCTCATCATTGATGATGAAGCGGCAGACATTGTTAGGAAGATATTCACCTTGACGTCAGACGGAGTAAAGCCCGTTGAGATAGCGGCTATGCTTAATCGTGAGGATATTCCCACGCCGATGCTTTACAAACGGGCTGCGGGATGTTCCCGTGACCGTTGGCCAAGCATCCACGAGGAAAACTTCTGGACACAAAGCAACATCTTCAAAATCCTCCGAGACGAGCGCTACATCGGCAAGTGCGTATATGGCAAGCGTGAGCGTGATATGGTGGGCAACTGGCACACAGTAAGAAAAAGCAAATCCGATTGGATTGTGGTTGACGAGACCCACGAGGGTATTGTTTCCAAGGAACTGTTTGAGCAGGTGGCGAGCCGTATGAAGGAGTACAAGGAATTTGTTCCGAGTACATCCCAAAGAAATCCCCTTCGCCGCAAAGTGATATGCGGAACGTGCGGTTTTGCGATGGCGCTGTCCAATACGAAAAATGCAAAATACCATTGCCGTACATCCCATCTGGAAACAGGTTTTGATTGTACCTCCGAGGGTATTCTGCAAGCGGATATTCACGAAATGGTCGTGACCTTAATTTGCACCTATGCCGCCTATGCGGTCAGCCTGGAGCACCTTCTGTTATTGCAGAAAGAGCGCATACAGGCAGAAAAAAAGCAAGCCCGTCGAGAGCTTGCGGTATTACAGAGCCGAAGAAATCAGTTTGAAAAATCTCTCCAGGATTTATATGAGAAGCTGATTGACGGGACCATCGACAAAGAAACGTACCTATCCCAAAAGGCAAGCAACCAGGCACAGATGCAGGAGCTTACCGAAAAGATGGGGCGTCTGGAAAAGTCCTCGCAGACCACAACCGAGCAAGGCGGAGCCTTTATTGAAAAATACAAGGAATACACCGAGCTTGAAACACTCACCGCTGAGATTGCAAACGATGTGGTAAAGCGAGTGACGGTTTACAAGGACGGCGGCATTGAAATCGAACTTGCCCTGCGCGATGAACTGGATGAGCTGCTGACCTGCCTTGAAACGGTGGATGCAGCATCTTGACCTTCTGAATTGTAAACAAATCTCAAAATTCTTTAGTCCTTACTTGACAGCGGCTGATGAAGGAATAAGCGGAACAAAGCTGAAAAACAGAACAGCATTTAAGCTTATGATGAAAGAGGCTGAAAACGGATGTTTTGATATTTTGTTTGTTAAGGATATTTCCCGTTTTGCGAGAAAT
>Ga0129311_1001854_pt1 | contig 14045 bp, 9 predicted proteins | sample Go1ome_FD_94435 | JGI IMG/M metagenome (GOLD analysis project Ga0129311, IMG submission 94435) | Western lowland gorrila individual fecal microbial communities from Wisconsin, USA - Go1022B metagenome | ecosystem: Host-associated > Mammals > Digestive system > Large intestine > Fecal | place... | reverse complement strand
TAATCATTCCTCTTTTCCAGAATTTTATTGTACAGCTTCATGTACTGTTTGCTTATATTCCCTATCTCAAATGAGCTCTCCGCATATTCTCTAATCCATTTTCTGTCGTATTTATCAAGCGTATGTTTCATTTTCTCTATTCCCTGTGCTAATGCCTCGGCACTCTTCTTCTCCACTATTATTCCAGCTTTTTCAGGAACAAGTGAGTCAACGCCTCCCGAATTAGTTCCAAGCACAGGTTTCCCGAGAAGCATGGCCTCCTGAACTGAAACTCCACTGCACTCAAGCAAACTTGCCGACACGAAAAAGTCCATTTCATTTACTATCTCATAGAGCTTCTTTCTCTCACATCTTCCGTGGAACTTGCATACATCATCTACATCAAGCTCCTTTGCAAGATTCTCAAAATACTCCAGATACTCTCCACCACCTATATGATGCAAAAAAACTTTTTCGCCCTTGTTCTTAAGTATCTGCATGGCACCAAGCAAATACCTTAGTCCCTTTATCTCAAGGTCATATAGTACTGCCACTATTACAATATTCAAATATCCATCCTTGTAATACTTATGGGCTTCCTTCTCATAATCAGGCATTATAATCCCATTATATATGACATCAAAATCTAAACTTGGATAAACCGCAGACAGCTTTTGTCTGGAATCCTTAGATACACATATGTTAGCTGCGCTGTTTCCATAAGCTCTCTTAGAGTAAAAATGTCCAAGTCCCAGCTTGTCAACCCTGCTTAGCTCGATAGGATTGTGTTCTGTCACAACATATGGTATTGAGAATTTCTTAGCCAGACCTGCTGCATAATATCCTGCCGGATAAGCACAGTGAGCGTGTATTATGTCTGGCTTGAAATCCTCGACGATATGTGCAAAGGTCTCCTCTATCTGCTTCGCAGTCTTATGCATACCCGTAATTCCTTCATAGTATCTGCTTCGATAGGTCTTTATACCCCACTCGTCCTTACAGGTCTCATTCTCTTTTATCTGAGTGTCAAACGGATAATATATTGCAACATTGCAGTGCTTTGATAAATCCATTGACTGCTCATAGTGAAACACCCCCGCCTCAAGCTCAGGCATTCCCATAGGTGTATACCAAGAAACCATCATTAATACGTTCATCTTTTTTTCTCCTGACATCTGGCTTTAAACTCAAAGGCTAAAAGTCCCGGATTGGAGATTGCCTTTAATAGCGTTCCGAAATATTTTCCGCCAAGCCTGTCTGCCTTTTTCTTTCTTCTTCTAAGTTTATTCTCCCTGGCAAAGCTGTTGTTATTACTCTCTGCCGCATATTTCTCAAATATCTTCCAGAATTCCTCGTTATCATGCAAAAGCTTCTTTCGCCAGCTTGGACTAGGTGTAGTTGACACACCCTCACCGACCTCGTACCAAATCGCATAATCATCATACAGCTTAAGATACACGTCATCAACAAGTGCAAGTGCGGTAGCCCAGTCCTCGCAGTATATAACCTTATCCTCAAGCATTGATATATATTTAAGATAATAAAAGGTCTTTGCAAATATTCCCGCTCCGCTAACCCAGTCCTCAGACACAAGAATATTTCTCACAATCTTCTTACGTTCCTTATTTCTGTATACACTTATAACTCTCGGAGAGGTGTGCGTTACCTTAATTCTCTCACCATCTTTAATCTGAAATCCCTGCATCAAGCCAAAGCAGCAGCTTGTATTCTCTGCTTCCATGAACTGTTTAATATCATGTAAGGTTGTGTCCTTATATAACATATCCCCTGCCCCAATCAGCTTAGAATACTCACCCTTGGCAAGTCTTATACCCCTAAGCATATTGCGGACTGTTCCAAGGTTCTTGTCACCACCAAGCAGGGTGTATTCCGAAAATGCTGCACCGTCCAGATATTCCTTTATCCACTCAAAATGGTTGTCCGCTGACGCGTCATCACAGACTATTATTTCGTACTCAATATCCTTCTGATTAAGCACCGAATCTATAGTCATTTTTAGCTGTTTCTTTGTCGCATTATATGTTGCAATAATTACACTAAAATCCATAGTATTAATATATGCCTCCTACAATATTCCACAGAAAAATAATATCCTTAGTGCAAGCTCTCCGCCAAATCTTTGTCTTAACCTTCTCGGATAAAATACCTTCTTTAGCCAGAGTGCCGGAGTATTTTTCTTGCGGCAGAACAGCTCTAACTGCTTTTTCTCATACTTATCTAAATCTTCCCAGAATGTTTTCGTAAAGTATCTGAGATTTCTCTTTTCCTCTTTTGCGCCCTTACCCATAAGCTCATTTTTAACAAAGTTAGCAAGAAGGCTTCTGTTGTCAGAATCATCTGCCGTAACCGCCTCTGCGTGCCTTATATGTGCTGCTGAGCTGTTTTGGTCATAGATAGCTTTTCCAAAACAGGCAGCTCCCCTTAGCATCCATCTGTCATGCAGCTCATTACCCGGATTGCAGTCAAGTATAAGCTTTCTTCTCGCCACATCATTAAATACTATAGTAAATCCGGAGCCTGGAGTATAATACATGACATCTGTAACTGTAAGCTTCTCCTTTTGAAGTGGGGACTTACGGATAAAAGTTCCATCATCCTCAAGATAATCCGATGCTGTATAGTATACTAACAGCTCATCATTATTCTCTTTCTCAAGCCTTGTCACTGCCCACTCTATCTTCTCAGGATACCATTCGTCATCCTGATCGCAAAATGCATAATAATCTGCATCATCACAGCACCTTGCAATCTCATAAAAGCTTCCAGGACATCTGAGATTTTTGCCATCTGATTCAATATATATAACCCGCTTACCCTGATACTCCTTGTCTGCATATTCCTTTATGATATCAACGGTCTTATCTGATGAGCCATCATCTCTTATATAAATGTCTATATTATCGTAGGTCTGTGCAAGAACACTGTCAAGCTGCCTTCTCAAATACTTCTCTCCATTATATGTAGCTAATAATACATTAACCTTAGGCTTCATACCATCTCTCCACACATTTATAATTTGCCTATCAAAAACAAAAATCTAAGCATTATCTCATCTACCATCTTCTGTCTGAACATATGAGGGTAGAATACCTTTTTAAGTGCAACTATAATATTATATCTTTTTCTGACAAAAAGTGAAAGGAGCTTCCTGTCATTATCGGCAAGCTTATCCTTATACAGATGCCAGTATTCAGCAAGCATCATACGTACATTTTTGAAATAGCCACCGATAAAAAACTTCTTTATTCTCCATATCTGGAATTTGACAAAGCTCATTCCACCGGCACTTACATTATTGCCGGTACGCCTGTAATTTACAGTAGGTCTGTTGTCATATATAACCTTGCCCATTCCCTGACATACCATATATGTCCACCAATCATGTCCACATGAATGTGACGGAGTGTTGTCAACCATCATCTGTCTGGCGGTGTTGTTAAATACGGAATTAAATCCAAGCGGCATACAGTCAACTATCGCATTTCTAAAGCTTGGATGCTTATCGCCATCCTCAGGAAATGCGACTGACATAAAACAAAGCTTCTCATTTACAAAATTATAATTAGAAAAATACAGCACAGGAATATCTGTAGCACATTCATCTAACTTCTCCACAGCCATGCTGAGCTTGTCAGGTAGCCACTCATCATCCTGATCCGCATAGGCATAATAGTCCGCCTCATCACAGCTGTTTACAAGTGAAAAAAAGCTCTTTATAAATCCAACGTTCTCGCCCGCAATTAGAATTATATCTCCATTTGCCTCATATTCCTTCAATATGTCAAGAGTTTTGTCTGTCGAGCCATCATCTCTTACATACAGCGTTTTATTCCCATATGTCTGTCCCAGAATACTGTCTATCTGCTTTTTTATGTATTTTTCACCATTATATGCTGAAAGCAAAACGTTTATCTTTTTCATTGTCTACTCCCATATATCATTGTACACTTATACAGCTTGCTATATAACCGGAGCTGTTCTCATACACTCTGTCAAAACCGTCATATAAGCCCTTTGCCATATTGTACTCTTCACTGTCATACAATACAACAACATAATCAACAGCTCCCTCTTCAACGAGAGATGCTATTCCTTCTCCGTCATAGATATCAACGAGCGTATTGGTTACCGAACGCATCCACATACAGTCCTCCCAGCAGCCAACCATATTGACCTCATCTGTCAAGCCCTTATCTATCATATTATCTCTTATATATGAATAAAGTTCAAGCTTACCCTTGTCGTATTTTGGTGTATTAAAGAAATCATAGTTAAATGCGTATATATCCATAAATGGTCTTATCTGTGCACTTCCATACAAAAGCTCATTCTTATTCTGAATACGCACATCTATGTTGAACACAAACATAAATACAAGAACAAGCCATACCAAAAATCCGCTTGTAACTATAAGCCTTGCCTGTTTCTCAAGCACAGCCAAACCATAAAATGCCAATATAAACATAAATATCCACAGCATAAAATAGTTCTTATAGTAATAATACCCTGAAACCTTTCCCTTTAACGCAAGAAAAAACAATCCAAGTGTAAATGGAATTTCAAGTGCCACAAAATATAGCGTTACACTATTTTCTCTCTTTTTAATCAGACTCGCAATACCTGCAACTGCAAACGGACAAAGCACTATAAAATTCGTGAAGAGATTTCTATATATTCCTCCCTCAATGCTAATCTGAGTTCCGACAGTAAGTCCTGAACCATTTGCGAATATACCACGATATGTAAACCATAATCCAAGTAATGTTGGCACTAAAAATATACTTAATGCAACCACGATAGTATGACCTGTTATCAGCTTTCCATTAATATACTGTCTCACAAATATCCACACCAGCAGTCCAAAGAATATGACGGGCATAAACAGTACATAGCTCTCAAACACAGCAAGGCAGCCTGTTGACAGCAATACAACCATTGCCTTTCCTGATATGTCACCCTTAAGAATTCCATCTGTCACAGCTATCATATATAAAATAACCGTGAGACTCATTCCAAGATATGAAAATCCAAACAATGTACTGTTGGCAGGATATCCGAGCAGATAAAGCATTGTGACAATAATACCCGACGCTGTCATAAACCTGTCTGTCGTGTATCTTCTAATTACTCCCCAGAACATAAGCCCTGCCAAAAACAGATGTAATATATCTCCAAGTACATATATCTTGTAATAAATGCCTGCCGATGCAAATGGTGCAAACACCTCTATAAGCAGTGCATTGTGAAGTGATGAATAATACATTGCATCTATTCCCTGTCCATTTATCACTCCCAGTGCCGCAAGGAGATGAGAAGCTCCATCTACAGCATTGTAATTTATAAGCAGTTCCGTTCCATATCTTCTAAATGCAAATACCGTCATTACAAGTATGAGTGTAATAAGCATAAATAAGTCTTTCTTCTCATATATGTATCTCTGCCTATCCCTGCCCTTTATAATTCTTCGCCACACATAAATTGCAGGTATTAAATCCATTATCCCTATAGACCATAGATTTATCGGTATCTTAGCAATGTCAAGCAATCCCGCAACCATTGCCTGATAGCACATAACCGCGATAAAACAAAGGGGAACCCATATTGCACCATATATCTCATGTTTCGTTTTCCTAAAAGCATAAATTCCTCCAGCTAAGGATAAAAAGGCAATTATATAGATAAACGAAGCTAAAATTGATGGTTGCATGGGTTCTCCTTTGTTAAACTCTGTTAAAATTTAGATAATTAGTATAATTTTACCTATTAATTATGAAGTTGTCAATTAATTAAGTCTCTTTTCTGCGTCCTGCACATCCTTATATCCGTACAGCTTAGCAGTATTATCCATAATCATATATGCAAGATTTTTTCCGGCTTTGTAAAGTGACACAATAAATGCTGAGTAAAGTCCTATTGTCTGTTCAGAATATGTTCCAAGCTCACCTCTTAAATACGTCTCATATGATGTGTTATACGCACTATCCTCCGATGTGTGTATACTTCTCGCATTTCCTGCCATCTTCGGATACTCCTTCGCAAACTCCTCCATCCAGCTTACCTGTATCTTTATTATTGCCTCGGCAATATTATTTCTCTCTTCGCTTCTTTCAGGAAGCTTGTCCTTAAGCTTGGCGTATTCATCCGGAGCTGTACTTGCCATCATTCTCGCATATTTCTCCATAATCATATTCCAGCCACGGTTCTCCGCCTCAACAATATCATTATAGTAGCTTGTAAGAAGACTTTCATCCCATGCCATATACTGGCTTTTTCTCATAATCGAGAATGTGTTCCAATCATCCTGACAATCAGCTCTGCCGCCCTCATTCTTAACCCTATCAAACTGCTTCCACTCAAGCTCTACAACCTTGTCAACCAATTCCTGATTATTCATTTTAATATCACCATCGCTCATATTGTTATCAACATCATCCGAATCATTATAATCCATGCTCACATAATTCCCCATAATTGCCTGACTGTGTATGTCCATAAATGTATCATTCCCAGAGGTAAGTCCCTGCAGCCTAAGCTCCTCTAATATAAGAACCGCTATCTGCTCAAATGTACACACTATCTGATCATCATGGTTTATATCATAAGGACTATATTCGTTACCATCCCATGCATCCGCCTGATTTTTCATAACTGCAAGCTTATCTATAAGAGGAATTATGCCCTTTAAAACACACAAATCCTTAAGTCCATGGTACATCCACTTATAATATGGGGCATATGTCCTATTAAGAAGATACGCTATCTCCATCGCACTCTCAATACCCTTAGACACACACATAGCGGAAGTGACATAATCCTTTCTTGCCATCATCCTCGCATAGTTGCTCTGTGCATACTGTGAAAAATCATGCAGGGCTCTTGCTAATCTGAGTCTCCATATCTCATCCGGATAATACATAAGAAGTTCATTTCTTATACTGCTAAATATTCCAAGGTCATCTCTAAACACTCTTCCATTTGTAGCTGTCGCAAGCTTATCCTCTGCTATCGTAAGCCATATCCCGCTATCAAAAGCAGCCTTTATGCCACCACGTTTCTCTGTATTTTCATCAAGTCTTACTCCGAGCGTATTCTCATAGAATCTGCCAATCGTCGCAACACCTCTCCTGTTATCAAAAAATCTGTTATATGCGTGCTCTTTGTACTCCTTAGCATGCTTATTTATCAGCTTCTCATATTCCTTGTTAAGAGATATACCAATTTTCTCGTAATCATCGCTTGTAAGCCATAAGCAAAAGCCTATACCATAATCGTGGTCCTTGGAAATATCATCCTCATATCCAAAACAGTCTGAGCCCTCGCCAGCCATACCGACAGCAATCCTTTCCTCATACTCCGGAAACTTCTCGTGTATCATAGGTACTCCGTACTGCTCATAAAATCTCCTGCATCTTTCAAGATTATTATCTGTTATGTCATTAGCTATTGTATCATTGTCTGCTATATCGTCAGCGGAATTCTTTTTGTCTGCCGCCTCACACGCCTGCTTATAATTGGCATAAACCCTGTCATAAGAGTCATTTTTGCCGATATGCTTCTCTATCTCATCAAGTGCTCTTTTATAATAGGTTGAAGCTTCATCATATTTTTCTTTCAAATATAGTGCATCTCCCATAGCAGAGAGTGCTGCTCCATAATGAAAATCTCTTCCGCCATCAGCCTCAAATATATCAAGAGACTCCTTAAGATACTTAATTGCCTCATCATAATATTGCTCTGAAATTACACCATCCTCGGTATTATCCTCTGAGGCTTCTCTTGACATATGAAGCAGGGTAGCTGCAAGATTACATCTGGTTGTCGCCTGTTGTATAACTGCACGCTCATACATATCCACAACTGAAAGCGCACGCTTAAGCATATTATAAGCACTTTTAAAATCTCCAATCTCCTGATAGAGCAGACTCCAGTTATTATAAAGACTTGCATAATTAAATTCCCCGACAGGAAGCTTAGCCTTATATATAAGCTCTACTGTTCTAAATGCGTCCATTGCCTTGTCATAAAATCCAAATGCCCTGTATACATTTGCAACATTAATCAGTGATGTGGCATATTCAAGTGTATCGTGAAGTCCCATCCTGTCAAACATATTCTCGACCTCAGCACAATACCTGAGCCCCTTCTCACGCTGACTTGTATCACGGCAAAATCCGAGCATCTCATTCATAAGTGTAAGTGCTGAATAGAAATCCTCCTCATCAAGTGCCTGCTCAATCTTAGATGTGAGAAACTCGTCTATCTCCTCAAGAGAATTAACGCCATACATATTATCATATTCTAACAGTACCTTATTAATATCCATGCAAAGCCTCCTGACTATCTATAATACTATTATAATATATCACTTTATCATTAATTTATAAATGATTTTAAGGCATATTCGGGATGTTTTTAAAAGAATAACATTACTGCTCCAAGCACACAGAGAAGCACTCCGGTAACTCTGTTTAAAAGCTTGACATTTGCTCCATTTGCCCACTTAGCTCCTATTCTCGCAAACACCAGTGTACTTATTATACATGCAATCATAATTGGTATATCTGGTGCACCACCTATATAAAAATGCGATATAGAGCCTGTCAGAGCTGTAAATGTCATTATAAATACGCTCGTTCCAACTGCTGTCTTGAGCTCATATCCAAGCACACTTGTAAGCACAAGCAGAAGCATCATACCTCCACCTGCACCGACAAAGCCACATATAAAGCCTATGACAACTCCGCACACTATAGACTGTATATTTTTCTCCTTCTCGGTCTTGCTCTCCTGAATCTCCTTTGTTGTCATGATTGGCTTGATTATGAATTTAAGACCTACAAACAAAGTCATTACTTTTGAGAAGCCACCCATAGTTCCATTTGGAATAAGTGATGATACAAAGCTTCCTATAAGTGTAAACACAAGCACTGAAATAAGCATTATTATTCCATGTTTAACATCTATATTTTTGTTTTTCTTATACGTGTACGCACTTACTGCTGATGCGAGAACATCCGATGCGAGTGCAATTCCTATTGCCTGATATGCCGGAATTTTTAAAAATGTGATAAGCATCGGGGATATAACTGCCGCGGCAGACAATCCCGCAAGCCCTGTTCCAAGCCCTGCTCCAAGTCCTGCGAAAATACATACTATAAGCTCTACTATTGTCATTTTTTTAGCTCCTCCTTGGTTCAAAATTAAACCATATTATAGAACAATGTATTTTTCTTATCAAGTACCCTTATAGTTAGTTCACTGAAACTACACAATTTAATCTCAATTTTTGTTGATTTTATCGGTTAAATATGTATAATATAGGTGAAGAAGTCGGAATCAACCGATTTTTTTAGAGTATATCATATTACCGGTATTCACAGGTAATTATCATATAACTATTATGAAAGAAAGAGGTAAAAGCAAGATGGCAAACATTGATTTAACCAAGTATGGTATCACAGGAACTACTGAGATTATTTACAATCCTTCATATGAAGATTTGTACAAGGCTGAGACAGATTCTTCTTTAGAGGGTTATGAGAAAGGTCAGGAGACAGAGCTTGGTGCTGTCAACGTTATGACAGGTATCTACACTGGTCGTTCACCTAAAGATAAGTATATTGTAGTAGATGAGAATTCTAAGGATACTGTTTGGTGGACTTCTGATGAATATAAGAATGATAATCATCCTATGACAGAGGACACATGGGCTGTTGTTAAGGATATCGCTAAGAAGGAGCTTTCTAATAAGAAGCTTTATGTAGTAGATGCATTCTGTGGTGCTAACAAGGACACAAGAATGGCTGTACGTTTTATCGTTGAGGTTGCTTGGCAGGCTCATTTCGTAACAAATATGTTTATCGTTCCTACTTCTGAGGAGTTAGCTGACTTCGAGCCAGATTTCGTTGTTTACAACGCTTCTAAGGCTAAGGTAGAGAATTTTGCAGAGCTTGGTCTTAATTCAGAGACATGTGTTGCATTTAACACAACTTCAAAAGAGCAGGTTATCATCAATACATGGTATGGTGGAGAGATGAAGAAGGGTATGTTCTCTATGATGAACTACTATCTCCCACTTAAGGGTATCGCTTCTATGCACTGTTCAGCAAACACAGATATGAATGGTGAGAACACAGCAATCTTCTTCGGTCTTTCAGGTACAGGTAAGACAACACTTTCTACTGACCCTAAGAGACTTCTTATCGGTGATGATGAGCATGGTTGGGATGACAACGGTGTATTCAACTTCGAGGGTGGTTGCTATGCTAAGGTTATCGGCCTTGACAAAGAGTCTGAGCCAGACATCTTCAACGCAATCAAGCGTGATGCATTATTAGAGAACGTTACTGTTGCTGCTGATGGCAAGATTGATTTCGAGGATAAGAGCGTTACAGAGAATACTCGTGTATCTTACCCAATCAACCACATCCAGAATATTGTACGTCCTATATCTTCAGCTCCTGCTGCAAAGAACGTTATCTTCCTTTCAGCAGATGCATTTGGAGTACTTCCTCCTGTATCTATTCTTACACCAGAGCAGACACAGTACTATTTCCTTTCAGGATTTACAGCTAAGCTTGCTGGTACAGAGAGAGGAATCACAGAGCCTACACCTACATTCTCAGCTTGCTTCGGACAGGCATTCCTTGAGCTTCATCCTACAAAGTATGCTGAGGAGCTTGTTAAGAAGATGGAGAAGAGCGGAGCTAAGGCTTACCTCGTAAATACAGGCTGGAACGGAACAGGCAAGCGTATCACAATCAAGGATACTCGTGGTATCATCGATGCTATCCTTAGCGGAGATATCTTAAATGCTCCTACTAAGAAGATTCCTATGTTTGATTTTGAAGTTCCTACAGAGCTTCCAGGAGTTGATTCTAACATCCTTGATCCTAGAGATACTTACGCTGATGCTTCTGAGTGGGAAGTTAAGGCTAAGGACCTCGCTGGTCGTTTCATTAAGAACTTTGCTAAGTATGAGGGTAACGAGGCTGGTAAGGCATTAGTTGCTGCTGGTCCTCAGTTATAAGATTACCTGAGATTGTATAATTTATAGCAATAATATAGCCGTGTATCGTTAAGGTACACGGCTTTTATTATGTAGAAAGTATGCATTATCAAATAATCGCCGGCACATTTCCGGCTTATAAAGCACGGGGGTGAGGCTTATGATAGTTATATTACGGGACCGTTTCCACTTGATTGCTCCGAGCAGCGGTACTAAATTCGTGCTACGCACTCATTAAGTGCCGGCTGTCGCAAACGTCCCTGCATATTAACTATCATAAGCCTCACCCCCGCGCTTTATAAGCCGGAAATGTGCCGGTGATTATTTGATAAAATCCTCCTCTACAGAAGAAATGGCAACTGCTCCATCTGCTACAGCAGTTACAATCTGTCTTAAGCTCTTGGTTCTTACATCGCCTGCCGCATATATGCCCTTGGCACTCGTCCTGCAATCCTCTCCTGCACAGATATAGCCTGCATCATCAAGCTTTACAAGATTCTTAACCAATTCACTCTGTGGCTTCATTCCAACTGCTATAAAAATTCCAGATACACTGAGCTTTGACTTCTCATTTGTTCTGTTATCATGTAAAATAAGCTCTTCTACGCTATTTTCTCCGCAGATTTCATCAACCTCGTAAAATGGCATGAACTCTATGTTATCCTTCGCAAATACTCTCTCCTGCAATACCTTTGCTCCGCGCAGGCCATCTCTTCTGTGTATAAGATAAACCTTATCACATATATTTGAGAGATATAACGCATCTCCAAGGGCAACATCTCCGCCACCCACTACTGCAACTGTTTTTCCTTTGAAGAAAGCTCCATCGCAGGTTGCACAATATGACACTCCGGCACCTGAAAGGCTATCCTCACCGGAGACATTTAACTTCTTGTGGGTTGCCCCTGTAGCTATTACGACAGCCTTAGCGTTAACTATATTACCATTTTCTAAGATTACCTGCTTATAATCTCCCTTATCCTCTATTGATGTAATGTTTCCTTCCATAAATGGCACATCCAGCTTATCAGCATGCTCTCTGAACTTAACGGACAAATCATATCCGCTCACTCCGTAATCACCCAGATAATTATCTATTCTGTCTGTCACTATTATCTGTCCGCCACTTATCATTTCCTTCTCAACAACTACCTCGTCAAGTGTAGCTCTTTTAGCATATACTGCCGCAGAAAGTCCTGCCGGGCCACTGCCAATTATCACAACGTCCTTCATATTCTCGCTCATTTTTACCTCCAAAACTCTTCTATAAGTCTACAGGTTGTCTCTATATCCGAATCTGTATGTGCCGCTGATATAAACATTGCCTCAAACTGTGATGGAGCAAGATTTATACCATGCTCAAGCATATATCTAAAATATTCTGCATATTTTTCGGTATCTGAAGTAGTTGCTGTGTCCATATCCACCACATCACTTTCTGTGAAAAATACGCTCATAAGTGAACCTATCTGATTGACTGTAACCTTGCCCCCCGAAGCCCTTCGCACTGTATCAGAAAGCTTAGCTGTGTTTTGCTCTATCTTAGTGTAGATGTCCCTATTTGCCTGTAAAAGCTTCAGCGTTTCTATTCCCGCTGTCATAGCTATAGGATTACCGGACAGTGTACCTGCCTGATACACAGGACCTACCGGTGCTACAAACTCCATTATTTCACGACTTCCGCCATATGCACCAACCGGCATACCACCACCCACTATTTTACCAAGAGTAGTAATATCCGGTGTTACACCAAAATATTCCTGAGCTCCGCCAAGAGCCAGTCTGAACCCTGTTATTACCTCATCAAATATAAGCAATGCCCCATATGTCTTAGTTATATCTCTCACAAAATTAAGGAAGCCTTCCTTCGGTGGCACAACACCCATATTGGCTGCCACAGGCTCTATGACAACTGCTGCTATTTTATCCCTATACTCTTCAAATAAGCGTTTGACAGAAGCCTCGTTGTTATACTCAGCAATCAATGTGTATTTTGTATATCCCGCAGGAACTCCTGCACTGTCTGGAACCGCCTGTGTCAGAGCACCAGAACCAGCCTTTACAAGAAGTCCGTCTGAATGTCCATGATAACAGCCTCTAAACTTGATTATATATTCTCTCCCTGTGTAACCTCTGGCAAGACGGATTGCGCTCATAACCGCCTCTGTTCCAGAGCTTACCATCCTTGTCATCTCCATGGATGGCATGATATCCGCTATAAGCTCGGCTATCTCCAATTCCTTTCTTGTAGGAGCACCAAATGTAAGTCCGTCATAGCACGCATTTGTCACAGCCTGTATAACCTTCTCATGTGCATGACCAAGTATTCCCGGTCCCCATGAGCATACATAATCTATATACTCATTGCCATCCTCATCATAAATATGCGAGCCGGATGCTCTCTTTATGAATATAGGATTTCTTCCAACAGAGCGATATGCCCTGACAGGGGAATTAACTCCTCCCGGAATGTGCTTTACAGATTCTTCAAATAATTTATCTGAATTAGTGAATTTCATTATTCTTCCTCCAGCCATCTTGCCACATCAAGTGCATGATAAGTAATAATCATAGTTGCTCCTGCCCTCTTCATGGCAATCATGTTCTCCATAACTATTCTCTTCTCATCTATCCAGCCATTTTGGGCTGCTGCCTTTACCATGGAATACTCACCACTTACATTGTATACTGCAAGCGGATAGTTGCTCATTTCTCTCACCTTGCTGACAATATCAAGGTACGCAAGTGCAGGCTTAACCATTATGATATCCGCACCCTCTGTGATATCTGCCTCGCACTCTCTGATTGCCTCCCTGCCATTTGCAGGATCCATCTGATAGGTTCTTCTGTCGCCAAACGAAGGGGCTGAATGTGCTGCGTCACGGAAAGGTGAATAGTAGCCTGAGGCAAATTTGGCACTATAGCCCATGAGAATAGTATCTGTTAAACCCGCATCATCTAAAGCCTTTCTCAAATACTCTATATGACCATCCATCATATCAGATGGGGCAATCATATCCGCACCCGCATTTGCAAG
>Ga0129311_1001853_pt1 | contig 14045 bp, 8 predicted proteins | sample Go1ome_FD_94435 | JGI IMG/M metagenome (GOLD analysis project Ga0129311, IMG submission 94435) | Western lowland gorrila individual fecal microbial communities from Wisconsin, USA - Go1022B metagenome | ecosystem: Host-associated > Mammals > Digestive system > Large intestine > Fecal | place... | reverse complement strand
TATGCAGTCTGATTATGAAGCAGAGCAGACGACGCTGAGTAATACGCTGGAATCTAAGAAAGAAGAAGTCGCAGATCTGGATGAACAGCTTCAGGCAGCTGTAGCAGCAGCTGAAGCAAAGAGGCAGGCAGAAGAAGCTGCAAAGGCAGCAAAAGCAGCTGAGTCAACAAAGTCAAATTCGACCGTTGCATCGACAAGCAACAGTGGTTCACAGACTGTAGGTAATACAACAAATAATAATGGTAATAACAACACAACCGTTACACCGAGTGCACCAAGTACCCCGACAGTGACTCCGGATACAAGTAATAATAACAGCAGTAGTGATAACGGTGGAAGTACATATGGCAACGGAAGCGCTATTTTAAGTGCAGCAGCAGCATACCTTGGAGTTCCTTATGTATGGGGCGGTACTTCGGGAAGTGGTGTTGATTGTTCAGGTCTTGTATACCTGGCACATCAGGCATGTGGTATTCCAATTACACGTAACTCATACAGTCAGGGAAGTGGCGGACAGGCAGTGTCAGACCCACAGCCGGGTGATGTTGTATGTTACGGAGGACATGTGGGAATCTACGCAGGTGGCGGACAGATGATTCATGCACCGCAGCCGGGCGAGGTTGTATGTTATACAAGTGTTAATTATGCATACCACTGGTATAGAAGATACTGGTAAGAAAATTTGTAAGTAAAAAAATTTTTTACTGAAAAATGAAAAAAAACGTACATAATTCCGTGAGAAGTTAAATACTGATTTTTACCAAAAACTTGAAAAATGTACAAAATAAAAGAGATTTTCATTGGCAAAAGCCATTTGAAAATCTCTTTTTTTGAAACTATTTTATTAACCTAAAAAAGCTTCTTTTTTCTACGATGTCCTTTGTAATAAGAATTGTGTTTTACAATTCTAATTCATCATCATCGTTACGATTTTGCACAATTGCTTGACGTTGATATTCTCGTAACTCATGGAAAAATTCTTGCTGTATTTTAGAAAAACTCTTTTTTATTTCAGACCAATTATATTTAACAAAAGTTTCAGGAAGATGTTCCTGCTCTGCCTCTTCAAAATAATTTAATCCCATACCTATATAAGAGAAATCCCTTTGCGTTCCATATTTTTCATGCAAATCAGATACAAGATCTGCCACATTATAATCAACTGATTGAAAAATTTCGTATAAATCAAAGAAATCTTTTTTTGCACCTCTGCTTCCAATTGCCAAAGCTTTCATTGTGGCAATATCTTCTACAGATGCCATTGATAAATTAGGAAGAGCTTCGTCGTTGACATATTCATATACAGTATCATACGGATATTCAAAAAAACTAACTTGAACTCTTTCCATCGTTACATCGCATGTTCCGCGTCCATCAATATTTAATGCAGAAATCTCATTAGGACATAATTCTTTCAATTGTGCGTATAATGCATCTGTGTTGAATTTATGTGGAACAAAAAAATCAAAATCTACAGATTTTCTTAATCCTAGTTGGAGAGATAAGGCAGTTCCACCAGCCATATAATATTCTCCAATATCTACTTTATCTACAATTTTTTTGAGTAATTCGATACGGTGCTCATCAAGTATTTTCCAAAACATAATCAATTACCTCCATGCTATTCCTGGCGACATTCTGTAATAATTCATTTGATCCTTTTCTAATCCACATTTTTTTCTGAGATAATTGGCAACAATAGGATGAAAATCTCTACGTAATTTTGTAGCCTCGGCTATTTCTTCAAGCGAATAATTGTCTTCAACCCATGTAATACCTGAGATACCACCCTTATTATACAGCCTGGAGATAATATAATACTTATTCTTTTTTGTATCCAGTTTGTCAAATTCTGTATCCCAAAAACAAGGCTCAAATTCCTTTGGAATCTTTAACATAATGTTAGCATCCCCTTTCTCTTTATAGTATACCATTTCTGCAGAATTCCTTCAATTTTGAAGAACAAAAATATAGAATTCTCTCAGTGGTATGTAGATAGTGGAAACAGTTTTATCATTGACGAAAACTTGCTGGTAAGGCAGTTTTTTACAAAGTAGAATTAAAAATATTTTAATTTAAAATTATATCGAATACTTTGAAAATGTACTTTGAAAATGTACATGACATAAATAATTAGAATACTTGTGCTGTTGCTATAAAAGGTGTATAATTTTAATAAAATATATAATGCTTTAGGAGGAAGAGAGTATGTATCTTGTAGATTTTTTCAAGCGCATGACAAGGAAATCCAATATTCCAGTATTAATTTATCTAGTGCTGAATATTTTTGTTATTGCAGGGATTGTTCAGTCCGTATTGGGTGGAGGAAATATGTCTTTTGCTAAAGCACTTTTAATTGGTATTGTTTTATATGTGGTTTCCTTATTTATTGCATTGTCACCAATTGGAGAATGGATATTGAGATTGCAGACTGGATGCAGGAAAATCAAAAGGGTGGAACAAATTAATTTTATTGAACCTATTTTTAGAGAAGTGTATGATAAAGCAAAAAAATTAGATCCGTCTATCCCTGATGATGTTCAATTGTATATGAATAGTGATGAAGATCCGAATGCATTTGCTACAGGAAGAAAAACGATTTGTGTTACTGAAGGAATGTTACATATGCCAGCAGAGCAAATTAAGGCAACTTTAGGACACGAATTTGGTCATTTGGCACATAAAGACACAGATTTAATTCTCGTTGTATCTGTTGGAAACCTTATAGTTACAACATTCATATTATTTATTAGACTGATTATTGATTGTATGCATTTACTTATGGGTATTTGTACGATAGTTATGGGAGGACCAGAAGGTGCAGTTGGAACAATTGTGAATGCGTTGTATCATGCATTGATTACTGCGATTGTTATGGGTCTTACATGGGTATGGACAAAGATTGGTGTTCTTCTTGTTATGAAATCTAGTCGTGCAAATGAATATGAAGCAGATGAATTTTCGTTTAATCTTGGATATGGAAATGAATTATGTGTTCTCTTGGATTCAATCAGTGGCTCTCATGCCAAAGGTCTTTTTGCAAATTTAGCAAGCAGCCATCCTGATAAGGATGATAGAATTGCAAGACTTCAGGAGTTAGGTGCTACATATAGAGCAACTTACGGAGCATAAGAGAACTATTTGTCAGGAGTATGTTTGAGATGACATATTCCTGACTATTTTTTTAGGAGGAAATTAAATTGGAGAATACAACGTTAAGCTCAGTACAAGAACAGAAACAATTACAATTTCTTAATAATGGTTTGATTACAGCAGATAGATTTATTAACAAAAATTATCTTATTAACGTTGCGGAGCAAAATGTCGTTCCAATAAGTGATTTTGAAAAATCCACCAATTCAATAAGGCTATTTCAAATTATGAAATTGGTTTATGATAAAACAGAAAATATCAATGATAAATTAATCAGTGTGTATAGCGCGCTTCAGAATGTAGATAGTTCGGCTGTGCTCGTAATAAATGGGAAAAATGGCGAAGTAACTTTTTATATTGGAATTAGATCCTCAGATAACGCTGCAATAGCAAGTAAGATTTTGGAAAAGAGCTTTATAGGAAATTTTCCGGGAAGCACTCTTAGAAGCATGAAAAATAGCGAAATTGCTGATGTAATGGAATCTGTATCAAAAACAGAAAACTATAATACATCAAGGACTGTATCTTGCGTTACGGTTATTCCATCTATGCGAGATGAAGATAAAGAAAAATTTGTGCAGGGAATAGAAAAGTTTATAGATACAATGCAGGGAGAAAAATTTACTGCATTATTTATTGCGAGACCTGTTTCGAAAGGTGATTTGGAAATGAGAAAAAGAGGATTTGAAGAATTATCTTCTTCTTTATCACCTTTTATAAAAACTTCTTTAGCATATGGTGAAAATTATAGCAAAGCAGTTACAAAAGGGATGTTTGAAAACTTTTCACATTCAGTAAATAATAGTGTGTCAAATACTACAGGAAAGAATTCAAGTAACAATGTGTCGCATACACATGGAATAAATAGTGGAAGTAGCATTGGAGCCGGCGGGTTTAGCATGAATTCTGGCACCACTAATAGTACAACAAGCGGATATTCATCCGGCTCATCGTGGTCAAGATCAGTCACTGATGGGACTGCGGATACTACTGGATCTGGAACAAATCAATCCGATACAGAAACAAAAGGGAATTCAAGAACATTAACAGTTGAGCATCAAAACAAATCTGTATCAGTATTACTTGATAAGATTGATGAACAGTTAGAAAGAATTAAAGCGTGTGAGGCATTTGGAGTATGGGAATGCGCAAGCTATTTTATTGCAGATGATATACAGACATCTGTAGTAGCGGCAAATGCTTATAAGGCTTTAATGCTTGGTGATGATACTGATGTAGAGAACTCTTTTGTGAATGTGTGGGGAATTAAGACTCCGCAAAACACAGAGCGTGTCTTGGAATATCTTCAATATGGACAACATCCTTTGATTGAAATATCCCCAGAGATGGGATTTGAAATGCAATATGTAACACCCGGCAATTTAATTAGTGGAAAAGAGCTACCGCTTTTGATGGGATTGCCACATAAGTCTGTAACAGGATTAACTGTAAGCAGTATAGCTGAATTTGGCCGAAATGTTTTTATACAGAATGAACGCCCCAATCAGAAAAAAATTCAACTCGGTAAAGTATATCATATGGGAAATACGGAAGATAGTATTGTTAATTTGGATTTAAATAGTTTTACGTCACATTGTTTTATTACGGGGTCAACAGGATCTGGCAAATCAAATACGACGTATGGACTCCTTGAAAAATTCTTACAAAATAAGATTCCGTTTTTAGTAGTGGAACCTGCGAAAGGTGAGTATAAAGAGGCATTTGGTGCAGTGGAAGGGATAAATATTTTTTCTACAAATCCACTTATAGGACAAATGCTAAAATTGAATCCGTTTAGATTTGATAAAAATATACATATTTTGGAGCACTTAGACAGACTGATAGAAATTTTTAATGCCTGTTGGGAAATGTATGCAGCAATGCCTGCAATACTTAAAGATGCAGTAGAGCAAATATACATAGAAAAAGGCTGGGATTTATTAAATTCTATATATATGAAAAAGGGAGAACCAACATTTCCAACATTTAACGATTTGATGAGAACATTGCCAAATGTCATTAATAATTCTGGATATTCTGCAGATACGAAAGGTGATTATACAGGAGCTTTGGTCACACGAGTTACATCTCTTACTAATGGTATTTCAGGTCAAATATTCTGCGATAGTTATGATATTCCTGATGAAGTGATGTTCGATCAGAACACAATTGTTGATTTGAGCAGAGTTGGATCTTCGGAAACAAAATCCCTTATTATGGGCATTTTAGTTCTTAAATTATCAGAGTATAGAATGGCAAATGCAAAGCAAGCAAACTCAGGTTTAAGACATATAACAGTATTAGAGGAAGCACATAATCTCTTAAAGAGAACTACTCCAGGAGCTGCGGGTAGTAATGTAGTAGGAAAGTCTGTTGAGATGATTTGCAATAGTATTGCAGAAATGCGAACATATGGGGAAGGTTTTATTATTGTGGATCAGTCTCCTACAGCAGTTGATATAGCTGCTATTAAAAACACAAATACAAAAATTCTCATGAGATTGCCTGAAAAAAATGATTGTGAAGCGGTTGGAAACGCAGCTGGATTAAACGAAGATCAGGTTCGAGAAATGTCGAAACTAGGAACTGGTATCGCTGTTGTAATGCAAAATAACTGGCTTGAAGCGGTCTTAACACATATTGATGCTTTCTCAAATCAGTATGAAAAGAAAATCCCTGTTGTTGATTATTCAGCAATGCGTAAATTGAAAGGTTTAGTTGTTCAGGAATTGATGCAACAGTATATTGTAGATAGACAAATGAACTTAGACAGGATTTTTTCAGTCATAGATAGTGTTGACATTGTTTCGTACAAAAAAGAAGAAATGAAATGTTGTATAAGATATGTAATTCAACGATTACAGAAAGGTCGAGATATAGATTTCTTTTGCGAAACATTGATGAATGTTTCAGGAACGAAGAATGTATTTGATATCATTGCGAGCACTATTAAGAAATCGACAGAGGAATCTAAAGAAAAATATGATGTAGTGAGTGTTAAACAGTGGAAAGCAAGACTGAGAGAAGAATTAAATAAATATCTTGATTTACCAGATAATTTTAATAATACATTAGTTAAATATCTTATTCATGCTCAAGAAATGGAGCAAACAAATATAGATTATTTTGCTGTAAAGAAAATTCTATATTAGGAGGAAACCAGGTGAATACATTAAAAATAAAATTAAATCCGTATAAGGATATTAATATTGTAGTATTGGACGATAAGCCGCTATCCCCATATAGTGAATTAAATAATTATATGAAGGAACCTTTTTTGAGTTGGGCATCAAAATTTCTTGATGCAGCGGAAAGAGAAATCAATGATGATTATTCCTTAGTTGTTACATCGGAATCGTTTGAAAGAATGTTTTTGGAAGGAATGCAGCACGATTGCGATTCATGCAAGGAATATCTTACAGATGGCTTTGCAGTTGATACATCAATTGCTGAACGTTTTGAATTAATTCGGAAATTGGCTACAAAATATGGGATTAATTATTCATTAGAAGAGTTTAAAATCCCTATATTTACTGATATGCAGTTATCTTTGAACACAATACTTGTAAATGCAACAGACATTTCAAATGCAAAACTTATTGTTTCTACTGATAAAGCTGTTGTTGATCAGGCAAGACGAAATGAAGGATGGACAATAGTTGTACTTATTACTGGAAGAAATACTGTTGCATCAATAGGTGATGAAAAGTACGTGTGGGAAGTTGCAGAAGATGAATTAGATAAGGTGTTAAATAGTATCATAGATCGTTTTGCTAAAACTCCTGTAATCGTTAAGTTAGCTGGTTGGTTAAATAATATTATGGACACTATGGATGATGAAGACCGTAAAATGCTCTCTTTAGCAACCGAGATAGATCCCTTTTTAGCGATAACTGATGTTCCCAAGATAGAAGTAGGGGAAACGGTTTCATTAGGAGTAACTGTGTTTCCAGAAGCAAGCGAGATTCCTAATTTGAGAATTGTCCCTCAGAATGAGGTTATACTTGCCGTAAATGGATTGGAGATGACAGCGATAGCACCTGGTTCAACATATATTGATGTATATAGAGCCGAGGAAAATATTCCTTTTGTTAGGAAAAATGTTACTACATTCCAAAACAATTTTGTTAAGAAAATTGTTTTGAGTCTTGATGAAAATAAAATGGGAATTGCAAGAAAGCAGTTAATAAATATATCTTTTAGTCCAACAGATGCAGAAGATATTCATTTTGTTAAGTGGTCTGTAGATAATCCGGAGATTATAGAAGTAAGTGAAGAAGGTGAAATTACAGCTAAAAAAGAGGGGAGTGCAACTATTACGGCATCCACAAAAATGGCTTCATCTAGTGTTACGGTTACAGTACTACCTAATATAAAGTGTATTGTTTCAACTGTAAGTCAAAGTAATTTATATGTTGGTCAGACACAGCCAATTTCTGTATCAATCGATCCAATAAATTGTTTTGATTCATCATATGAATGGAAGTCTAGTGATAAAGCAGTAGCAATTGTTGAAAAGCAAGACGATGGAAACACAGTAATTAGAGCTACCGGCATAGGAACATGTATATTAACATGTGTTGCAAAGGAAGGTGGGGGCACAGCATCTTGTAATGTTAATGTTGAAAGTACTTTTAAGAAAAGAGAAAACGCACACGGAATGTTGAGTCTGACAGCAGTACTTGCTGTAGCATGCTTGTTTTGTGCAGCATTAGGAGTATCGTTTGTAGTTCTTCCGGTTGCAGTTGCTACATGTGTATGTGGTGTATTAGCTATTAAAAAGAACAAAGCAGATAGATTCTGGGCTTTTATATTAATGGCATTTGCGATATTAGTGGCTCTGTAAACAATGGGATAACGAACTTCATTTAGTCAAAATAAAGGGAAAGGAGTTTTCTCGTGGGAATTGAAGGCAGTTCAAGTAATAACGAAGTACAAAATCAAGAAATAAATCAATCAACAAATGAACAAATAGAACAGAATCAAGCTGAACATCAAAGAAGTGGCGAAGAATTAGAAGGCAACTCCACGATTGACAATGAGGGTGAAAGAAAGCAGATAGAAGGAAAAGATGATGCAACAGAATCCTCAGAGGGGGAATCTTCACAATTAGATAAAAATGATAGTATAGAGAAGGATACTAGTCAAGAGCAACCAACGGAAAGAGAGTCTGTGTCGCCGGAACAACAGTTAGATACTCAGGATACGATTGAAGGAGATACTTCTTCAGTAGATGAAATGAGTGAGAATGATCAAGAAATTACCGACTCATTGGATTTGGAGGATTCTATAGAAGATGAGGATTTATTAGAAACAGATGATGCTGATATGTCAGAGGAAACTATAGATAATTTAGACCAAGATGATTCTATAGAAGGTAATGACTCTAATGATGGAAATGACGTGGAAGACGAAGGGGATTATTCTTTTGATTCAGACGACACTATTGAGGCGGACTCAGATGGTGAGACTACAGAGGACAAAGATACGGATAGCGAGAATATAGAAACTACCGAAGATGCTGTAGATGAAACTGTAGATGCTTCAGATGAAAACGATGGAATAAATAATGAAGAGGAAGAAGTTGAAACCGAAGATGTGGTAGACGAGACCGAAGAGTCAGCTATCGAAGATACTGCAGACGAGACTGATAAAACTGATAGTGAGAATGCTATAGACGAAAATGATGAAGCTGAAGCAGAACGTGATTATACAAAAAAGAATATGGTGTTTGAAAATGTTTCATATCATCAAGGAGAGAATGATTTAGGAGCATTAGGGACATGTGGACCAACATCTATTGCTAATTCATTAAATAGAGTCACTGATTCTAAAGAATATACGGAGAATAAAGTTCTTCATAATGCGATGGATAATAATCTCTGTCACAAAAGCGATAATCCGTATTCATGTGGAGGCACAACAACAAGAGATGGAAATTTTGATACTATGTTTTATATGAACTTATTTTAAGTACACAAAATATTTTGAAGGGGATCTGATATATGGAGAAAAGGGCGAAGTAACAAAGATTGCTGTTTCTTAGTATATGTAGCTTAAGAGATCGGAAGAAGCTTATTGGGAAAGAGATAATGAGTATTCGTGATTTTGAGCGTATTTCATATTTGTTGGATGCTTTGGGATTTGAGGAGTATAAAATTGCTTTCGGTATGGAGCATAAGGATTTGCTGGAGAAACTTGCGGGGAACATTAAACAGGAAGTGAACCGACAGAGCATTAAGGACGAATACCTATTACAAGATAAATTAGATGTGGCAGAGTATTGGCAAGAGAACTTTATGAATACACTTCCTGATGGAGCTATGCGAGAATACATACAAGAGATATTTGATTTATGTGAATAACAGTAAGGTATCATTTTTGAACCAAAAGGTTATAAAGGTACTTCAATTATAATGTACGTTTTCGAATAATGTACATTTTTCGAAAGAACGTACAAAATGCCAGTTTTCCTTGTGGTTGACACGTTTCTCATAGTATTTTCATTTTGTACGTTTTTTTAACTTTCGTGCCCCTTTTTCAGCTCGATATTTCTTCCATGTTTTCTTGAATACATTGCGAAAATATGTTATGTTAATTTCGAGATAATTTGCAAAAAATACTATGCTTTTTTGTAATGATAAATGTCTCTCCGTAAAAGAAAAAAAGGGAGAATGATATGGGACAGATAACAGAACTAGTATCCATGCTGGGATCACACATGGAAATTGTTGTGATCGGATGTGCGGAGATTGCGGCAGCAGTGGCACTGATAAGTACGGGGATAGCCAGAAAATTCAGAAAAGAGAAAAAACCGGATACCAGATCCGCAGAACAGCTTTTTCTGTATGAGATCGGAAGAAGCCAGGATGAAGGCTATATGGTTGTGCGACACAAAGATATGATGCCGGTTTATGGAGCCGGAGATCTGGAAGGACTTCTTGGTGTCAGTCTTTTACAGGTGCAGGATGATATTACATCCATTCGCAGTAAAATGAAAAATGATGCAGCAGTAAAACGGTTCTGGAAAAGCTATCGTAGCTGGGACAGAGAGAAACCACTGTATGCAGAGATCCAGATGAAGGATGGACAGTGGATCCGTGTAGCTGTATATGGCTGCAAGGATGGCAGGCATGATCTGATCAGTTTCGTCCGTACAACAGGAATGCATAAGCAGATAGAAGCATATGAAAAAGAACTGGAACAGGCAGAAGAAGCAAGCCAGTCAAAAACCAGCTTTTTGTACCAGATGTCGCATGAGATCCGTACTCCGATGAACGGAATTATGGGTATGCTGACCCTGGCACAGGAAAAACTGGATGCCAGTCACCCGGCAGCCCAATATCTGACCAGAGTAGAAGAACTGTCCGGTCATCTGTTATCCCTGATCAATGATATCCTGGATATGTCCCGTATCGAAGCCGGTAAGGTAGAACTGGAAGAAAAAGCATTCAGCCTCAGAAGTATGGGGAATAAACTGTATGATATGTTTGCAAAGAACCTGGAGAGCAGGGGAATCAATTACGAAGTAAATTTTGAAGATATGACAATAGATTATGTGATTGGAGATGAGCTGCGTATCAGCCAGATCATCATCAACTTTCTGTCGAATGCAGTAAAATTTACACAGGAAGGAGAGATCATCGTAACCTTCCGGCAGATGTTTCTTCAGGATGGAAATGCAGATCTGATGATCCGGGTACATGATACCGGAATCGGAATGGATCCGGAATTTATCAACCGTATTTTCAGACCGTTTGAACAGGAAGGTGCAGATACCACCAGAAAATATGGAGGAACTGGTCTTGGAATGGCGATCACGGATCAGCTTGTCAAGTTGATGAATGGAGAGATCGTGGTAAAAAGTACACCAGGCGAGGGATCGGATTTCTCTGTATTTTTACACCTTCCAGTTGCAGAAGGACCGGTGCCGGCAGAGCAGATTGAAAAAGAAAATACCGCCGAAGAGGCAGAACCGGAAGAAATCGAAGTGTTCCGCGGCAGACGGATCCTCGTGGCAGAGGATAATGAGATTAATGCGATGGTTGCCCGGGAAATTCTGGGACAGATGGGAGCCGGAATCGATGTGGCAGAGAACGGACAGAGGGCTGTTGAAATGTTTGACGAGAAGCCGGAAAATTATTACGATTTCATTTTGATGGATGTACAGATGCCGGTGATGAACGGACGAGACGCCGCAAAGGCGATCCGAAGGCTGCCGAGAAAAGATGCAGGAGAAATCCTGATTTTTGCACTTTCCGCAGATGCTTTTGTTGAGGATGAGAGAAAGTCTCTTGAAAGCGGAATGAACGGACATTATGCGAAACCGGTAGATTTTGAAGCACTTCAGAAGAATGTAGGGGCGATTCTCAGAGAGAAAGAGCGGTGCAGCAGATGAGAAAGAGAAGAATAGGAAAAAAAAGACTGATGGTAACCGCAGTTCCTGTGCTGACAGCCGGGGCGGTAGCATCGGTAGCTGCTTATCAGGCGGGAGTTGGCTTTAAGCCCAAAGCGTCTGACAGGAACCTGCAGGTCAATCAGGTCGTTTTTTCCGATAATAAAGATACCACGGGAAAGGATCAGCAGAAGAATAATGATGAGAGTGAACTGTGGCAGAAGGATAAAGATTCGCAAAATGAGCAGAGCCCTCAGCTGAATGAGAATGCAGATTATCTGTTTGAAAATACGCAGATGGCGGAGAATACTGAAAGTACGGTGGGGGTTATCAGCGATGACAGGAACCGGGCACAGCTGAACGACAACGTACTGCCGGATAAGGTCTACGATGTATCAGGTAATGGTGAAAAAGGTGATACAGTGATCGGAACAGGCGGTCAGAACACCGGAACAAATGGAAATACATCGGGAAACAACGGTGGAAACGGCACATCTGATGCCTTGCTTCCGAATCCGGGAGATCAGCCAACACCAGATACGGGCAATACAACCAGACCATCTGATACAGCAAAAGATCCGGAAAATGGAAAGTATACCCCTGGAGGCGCCTGGGGAGAAAAGGACTGGAACAAGCCTTATACAGAAGATATGACTCCGAATAAAGATACAAAAGAAGACGGAGATAATGACAGTGTAATTATTGAGCAGCCGTATGGATATACAGACGAAATGCTGTACGAAGGACAGTTGGTTGATCAGAAAACGATTTTCAATGCGCTGATGACCTATGTACAGGGAAGCGATAAAAAATTCTATCTGTGGGGAGCAGATGCGCTGAACCGCTATGTGCGGATCGATGCTGTGTCTTTTGACGGCGGTATAAGCTGGCAGAGTGGATTTCCTGTCGCGATACCAAAGGGACTGGAGACGGGACAGATGAAGATCAGGGCGTCTTATCGTCTGTCTATGTCCGGCGAAAAATGGGTTAATCGTATTGTGGATTATGTGCCGGCAAATAACCGTCTGTTTGTATTGAAGGAGCAGATCAAGAAAGAAAATGCAACGATTGATACAAGTAAGCTTCTGAATATGGATGGACAGTTTCAGGAGGAGGGAACGATCATCAATCTGTTTGGATATATTGATGATCTTTTCCGCGGGCAGAATGCACTGACAGAGCTTTCACCCGGATGGACGGAGGACGGAAAACTGGTTCCATGGTATTATAAAGTAACCGCCGGCAGGCATATTCTGGAACCGGCAGATATGGTCCCGCTTTCCGGTGATTATATAGTGAAGATCGAGTATGTATGGATGTCGGATGATTATCAGGTTGGCAACCAGTATTCAAATCTGTCTTATTTACAGACACTGAAAAATTATAAGGGTGGAGGATCCCACAAGACACTGGATGTACCGGAATATATTCAGGCAATCCGGATTGACGAGGATACTTCTCTGAAAGTAGACAAACTCAGCATTCCATCGACTGTTCTTTATATTGAAATGACAAATAGCGGGCTTGAGGTTGAGGATGGTTATGAAGTCAGCAAAGATAATCTGTTTTACAGTGCTTCGGATGACGGAGTCCTGATGAATAAAGCAAAAACAGAGATGATCGGAATCCCGAGTAAGGTTAAGCAGATTGAGATTCCGGATACGGTTAAAAAAGTAGTGCTTCCAAAAGCAAACAGGCTTAAGACTATTCGGATCGATGCGTCCACAATAGAAGATTTCCCGGAGATTGATTATGCAAATCTTAAAAACTGCAAAGTAATCGTGAAGGAAGATCTGTTGAATGAGTTTTTGCAGAAGGAAAGCGAATATTTTAATGGGACTACCGGGAACAGTATCGCATCGGAACAGGATGAGGACACAATGTATACCCTGGAAAATGATATGATCGTAGATAATAACGGATGGATCCGGAGAGTGACACAGTCCGGAAACAGTATCAAACTGGCGAAAAAGATCAGAGGAATACAGGAAGGTGCATTTGAAAATGCAGGTAAAGCAAGTATACTAATCATGCCGGAGAATGGAAATGTAGTGAAACTGGAAAAAGGTTGCTTTACCGGAAGCAGTCTGGAAAGAATCCTGTGTTATACCAAGAAGCAGCATGAGAAGATGCAGGCCGAGATTGGAAAGCTTGAGGAAGCAGAACATATTAGTGTAGAACTTCTTGAAACTTCAAAAGAAGGATACGCCTATTGCAGCACAAAGATCAATAGAACGAAAAGGAATACACTGATTTCGGCGCCGGAAGGGATCACGTATTATGATGGAACCGTGACATCTGAAAGCGGAGAACCGATAGCTATCCATGAAATCGGTGCTCAGGCATTTGCAGATTGTGACGATCTGAAGTGGGTGGAACTTCCAAAAGAAACGGATATGATCGGCTACCGGGCATTTGCAAACTGCAGTTCTATGGAAGGCCTGCTGATCGATCAGCAGGATACGGTTACGATTGGCAATCAGGCACTGGATGGATG
>Ga0129311_1001852_pt1 | contig 14054 bp, 11 predicted proteins | sample Go1ome_FD_94435 | JGI IMG/M metagenome (GOLD analysis project Ga0129311, IMG submission 94435) | Western lowland gorrila individual fecal microbial communities from Wisconsin, USA - Go1022B metagenome | ecosystem: Host-associated > Mammals > Digestive system > Large intestine > Fecal | place... | reverse complement strand
CCGAGGCAGTGACCGATGTCACTGCCGTGGGAATCCGTATTCAAAACGTCAGAGAAAACGGATTGCCGCGCCAGTCTGCGGACTGGCTCGCAATGACAAAGCCCTTAACTTAATGGCATTGGGGGACACCGGGAGAATTCCAACCCTATTGAGGTTATCCACAATTTTATGTTATACTGTGGAAAACAACAAGGGGCAGGAGGACGAATTGTGGAAGCATCCAAGGTGCGGCGGCTGGAGCTGAGGGTGACGCCGGAGCTGGCGGGGATCAAAGTGGACACCCTGCTGAAAAAGCACATGGGCCTGTCCGGGACGGTGGTGCGGCGGATCAAATGGCTGGAGGACGGCATCCTGGCGGACGGCCGCCGGGTAACCACCCGATACTGCCCGCAGGACGGAGAGGTGCTGTCCGTTCGTCTGTCCGATGAACAGCGGCGCAGCGGCATCGTCCCCCGCCCCGGCCCTCTGGACATCGTCTATGAGGATGGGGACATGATCGTTTTAAACAAGTCCGCCGGAGTATCCGTCCATCCCGGACCCGGGCATTTTTATGATACAATCGGTAATTTCCTGTTGGATTATTACGATTCTAAGGGGGAGTCGTCGGATTTCCACCCTGTTCACCGCCTGGATCGGGGGACCACAGGTCTGCTGGTGGCGGCCAAGCACCCTCACGCACAGGAGGTGCTGAAAAATCAGCTCCACACCTCCGGCTTTCAGCGCACCTATCTGGCGATCTGTCAGGGGGTGCCCCAACCCCCGGCGGGCGTGATCGACGCCCCCATCGGACCAAAGCCCGGCTCCCTTATGGAGCAGATGGTACGCGCCGACGGCAAGCCGGCCCGGACCCACTACCGGACCCTCTCCCTCCACAGCGGTCGGGCCTTGGTGGAATTGAGGCTGGATACTGGCCGCACCCATCAGATCCGGGTGCACATGGCCCACATCGGGCACCCGCTGTTGGGCGATTTTCTCTATGGCCAGGAGGACAGAGACCTGATCCCGCGCGCTGCCCTCCACTCCGTCCGGCTGGCCCTGCGGCATCCCATCACCGGACAGGAGATGACCTTTACGGCTCCGCTTCCTGAAGATATGCGCCATCTGCTATAAAATAAGCACCTGCCCCTTTTCGGCGGCAGGTGCTCTTTTTGCGTCCCAGCTTGGAAAAGTGTTTCCGCACTGTCATTGCGAACCAGTGACCGACGTCACTGGTGTGGCAATCCGTTCTCCTATCCCCGGGAATACGGATTCCCACGCCAGTGTGCACACTGGCTCGGAATGACAAACACCAAAACAACGCAGAAACACAAAAGGAAATTGGGCGTTTATAAGCCGCTCAGGTCGAAGGGCGGGGTATACTCCCGCTTGGCGCTGGTGCGCTCCTGGGTAAAGCCGTCCAGCCCCAGGGCGTCCATATAGTCCTGCACGGCCCGGATCTCTCCCCTGCGCAGCTTGCGGTCGATCTCCGGGAACTGGTCCGCCCGTCCGTAAGGGGTGTACTGGCTCATCAAAGAGAACAGTACCGTCCCCTTGGGAAATTCCCGGGCGACCCAATCCATCACCTGTTTTGCCCCCTCTGCCTGTCCGGGCAGCACCAGATGCCGGATGATAACGCCCTTTTTCAACAGACCGTTTTCGTCAAAAACGCAGGGGCCGACCTGCCGCACCATCTCCCGGATGGCCGCAGCGGCTACGGCCGGATAGTCCGGAGCGGCGGAGTATCGCCCTGCGGGGGCGCTGTCCATATATTTCAGATCGGGCAGATAGACGTCGATCTTTCCCTCCAGGCTCTTCAGGGTGGAGACACTGTCATAGCCTCCGCTGTTGAACACCACGGGGACGGGCAGAGGCGTGTCCAGCACCTGGGCCAGAATATGGGAGTAGTGGGTGGGGGTGACGAAGTTGATGTTGTGGGCCCCCTGGTCAACCAGCTCCATACAGATCTGCCGCAGGCGCTGGACGGTCACGGGTTTGCCCACATCCCGGTGGCTGATCTCCTCGTTCTGGCAAAACACACAGCCCAGGGGACAGCCGGAAAAGAAGATGGTCCCGGACCCCCGGGTGCCGGAGATGGGCGGCTCCTCCCACTGGTGCAGAGCGGCCCGGGCCAAAACGGGCAGCGCCGGCATACGGCAATAGCCCTTACCCTCCGTCTCTGTTCGCAGGGCGCCGCAGCGGCGGGGACAAAGCTGACAGATCATAAAACTTAAAACCTCCCCAGCCGCTGTTCTACGGCCTTTTGGAACCCCTGAAAGGCATTGGGTACGGCATACTCCCGCTCCAATGCTCCCCGGCTGGCCCAAACCCAGCCCTGGGGCAGCTCCGGGCTGTCCAACTCCGCGGCGACCCCCTCCATATTCCACTGGATGTGGGTGAAAATATGCCGCGCAGTCCCCGCCCGCTCCGTCTTCACCGGATGCAGTCCCCACTGGGACAGAGCGTCCTCTCCGGCGGGCGCATTGGGGTATTCCCACAGCCCCGCCAGCAGCCCCTTGGCGGGGCGGCGGCGCAGGGCGACACAGTCCTCCCAGAACAGCAGGTAGACGGTGCGTTCCTCCTCCCGCCGGGACTTTTTGGGGGCCTTTACGGGCAGCTCGCCGGTGCGCCCCTGCTGATAAGCCGCGCACAGATGGGCGGCGGGACATTTTTCGCACAGGGGGGCGCCGTTGGGCAGGCATACCATCGCGCCCAGCTCCATCAGCGCCTGGTTGTACGCCCCAGGCGCATCCAGGGGGATGACTTGGGCCAGAGCCTCCGTCACCCGTTTTTTCATGGCAGGAGTGGAGATGTCCCCCTCGTCCCCGGTGATCCGGGCTATGACCCGCAGCACATTGCCGTCCACAGCCGGAGTGGGCAGACCGAAGGCAATGGAGGCCACCGCCCCCGCAGTATAGTCCCCGACCCCGGGCAATTCCCGGATCTCTTTATAAGTATTTGGGAATATTCCACCGTGGACGGACATGATCTGCTCCGCTGCCCGCCGCAGGTTCCGCGCCCGGCTGTAATACCCCAGCCCTTGCCACAGCTTCATCAGCCGGTCTTCGGGGACCCGGGCCAGCGCGGCAACGTCGGGCAGTTCGTCCAAAAAACGGCGGTAGTAGTCCAAAACTGCCGCAACCCGAGTCTGCTGCAGCATGATCTCCGACACCCAGACGTGGTAAGGAGCAGACTGCCGCCGCCAAGGCAGGTCCCGGGCATTCTCCCGGTACCACACCAGGAGGGGGATGGTCAATTGGTTTAAAGACTCCAAAATATGACTCCTATCGCTATAACTAAAAAGCTATTTCTTCCATTATATTTTTGGGAATGGTATTTTCCGCAGGATAGTGCTAAAGTAATTACCGTAAAAAGGTTAGAAAATTAACGATGTTTCGCTGATACCGCTCTTTCAGCCGCACCGCTGACCCCTGCCTTTTACGACAACCTTATTTTCCTATCCTTCCTTCTTGAACCAGCTGAGGCCGGCCCTTATCCGCAGGGCCGGTTTTGGCCTGTTCAGAGGTATGAGCGGCATCCCTCCGGATGCCGCCCCAGCTTGTGAAAAAAGTGGTAAAACCACTTTTTTCACAAGCTGCAAACATTTTAACTGCGTTAAAATGTTGTTGATTTCAAGGAAAGGGAACCCTGACGGTTCCCTTTCCAACTATCCTTCCCTCCGAATCCTTTGGCCGGAAGGATTTTTTCGACAGCCTGGAGCGGCATCCTTCCGGATGCCGCCTTTTCTTTTTTCGGCGGCGCTCAGTCCTTCTCTTTGGCCGCCTGCTCCACATAGCAGACCACCTGCCGGACCAGCCCGTCGCACAGCGCGCTCTTTTCGATCTCTCCCCGCTGTACCTTCAGCAGCAGCTGAGCACAGTCCAAGGTGCCGTGGTCCTGCTGGAATTCGGTCATCAGGGCAGTGGCCTTGGCCTGGGGAATGCCCATCAAACCCAGCACCATCAGTCCACCGGTGACCGCGCCGCACACGCAGCCCCGGTGCATCCCGGCGCCGAAGGGGCCGCCCAGACGGAAGGCCTCCTCCTCGGTCAATCCGGCCTCCTGGGCGAAGGTGACCAGCACCGACTGGGCGCAGTTGAAGTGGATATCCTTCCGTTCCCGCAGGGACTGTGCTTTTTCTTGCTTTGTCATAGTAAAAACTCCTTCTTTCTACATTTCCCCCCTCCCAGGGGGCAAGACTTCAGTTAAAAATATCCGGCGTCTCCGTGAACAGGACGCGGACCCGCTCCAGCACCACCAGGCTCTCCGGCCGGGACAGGGCGGGATCCCGCTCCAGCAGTTCACGGGCCGCCCGCTGGGCCTGAGACAACGCCTCCATGTCTCCGGTAAGGCTGGCCAGCCGCAGCTGGGGCAGGCCGTGCTGGCGGCTGCCGAAGAAGTCCCCCGGCCCCCGCTGCTCCAGATCCGCCTGGGCGATCTGAAAGCCGTCGGAGGTGGCGGCCAGGGTTTTCAGACGTCTCATGGCCTCCTCCTGCCGGCTTTTGGTCATCAGGACGCAGTAGGACCGGTGCCTTCCCCGTCCCACCCGGCCCCGCAGCTGGTGCAGCTGGCTCAGGCCGAAGCGCTCGGCATTTTCGATGATGATCAGAGAGGCGTTGGGCACGTCCACCCCCACCTCCACCACGGTGGTGGACACCAGCACCTGGGTCTGACCCGAGGCGAAGGCGGCCATGGCGGCCTCCTTCTCCTTGGGCCGCAGCTTCCCGTGGAGCAGTCCCACCCGCAGGTCGGGGAACACCTTGTCCGCCAGCTGGGCGGCGTAGGTTTTCACCGCCTTCAGATCCATGGGGGGCTCCCCCGTCTCCGGGTCGGCCTCCCCCTCCTCCACGGCGGGGCAGATGATATATACCTGCCGCCCCTCCTCCGCCTGGCGGCGGACGAAGGCGTACATCCGCTGGCGCTTGTCCTCGTGGATCACATAGGTCTCCACCGGGGTGCGGCCGGGGGGAAGCTGGTCGATCACCGATACGTCCAGATCGCCGTACACCATCAGGGCCAGCGTCCGGGGGATGGGGGTGGCGGACATGACCAGCACATGGGGGGGCGTGTCCTGTCCGGATTTGGCCGACAGGGCCGCCCGCTGGGCCACACCGAAGCGGTGCTGTTCGTCGGCGATGATCAGGGCCAGGTCGCGGTAGGCCGTGTCCCGGGCGATCAGGGCCTGGGTACCCACTACAACCTGAGCCCGGCCGTTGGCGATACGCTCTCTGGCCCGCTTTTTCTCCGCCGCAGTCAGAGCGCCGGTGAGCAGCTCCACCTGCACCCCCGCCGGGGCCAGCAGGGCGGTCAGGGAGCGGGCGTGCTGCTCCGCCAGCACCTCCGTGGGGGCCATAAGGGCGGCCTGATGGCCGGCCCGGGCGCACAGGAAGGCGGCATAGGCCGCCACGGCGGTCTTGCCGCTGCCCACGTCCCCCTGCACCAGGCGGTTCATGGGGCGGCCGGAGGACAGGTCGGCGGCGATCTCCCCCATCACCCGGCGCTGGGCGTCTGTGGGCGGGAAGGGCAGCAGAGACAGAAACTCCGGCCCGTCCGCGCTGGGGATGATCACCCCGGGCATCCCCCCTGTCCGCCGCTGTTTCAGCAGAGTCAGCCCCACGGACAGATAGAACAGCTCCTCGAAGGTCAGCCGCCGCCGGGCCAGCTCCAGCTCCTCAAAGCCGGCCGGGCGGTGAACGGTTTTGATGGCGAATTCCAAGGCAGCCAGGTCGTATTTCCGCCGGAGCTCCAAGGGCAGACTGTCGGACAGCGCCGCCGCCAGGGGCAGCGCCTGGGCGATCCACCCCGCCATGCGGTAGTTGGACACCCCCGCCGTCAGGGAATAGACGGGCATGATCCGCCCGGTCACGTCCTGCCGCCCCGCGGGCTCAAAGACGGGGTTGACCATGGAGCGGCTGCTGTTGCGTTCCTCCACCGTCCCATAAAAGACATATTCCTCCCCCGGCTTCAGGCTTTTTTCCACATAGCTCTGGTTGAAGAAGGTCAGGGACAGGCTGCCGCTGTGGTCCACCGCCCGGGCTTTTACCAGATCCAGCCCCCTTCGGATGCGGGTCAGGCGGGGATGCTCTGCGATCATCCCCTGAATACACACCTTTTCCTCCGCAGGGGCCCGGCGAATGGTGTAGACCTGCCGCCGGTCCTCGTAGCTGCGGGGGTAGTAGGTCAGCAGGTCGCCCACGGTGTGCAGATTCAGTTTTTCCAGCTGCTGTGCCCGGGCGGGACCCACCCCGGGCAGGGCGGTAAGAGGGGAGTTGAGGGTGAAAGCCACAGGGCGCGCCTCCTTTCCGGGATCCGTGCTCCGATTTTAACATAAAAGTCGCCGGGAGTAAAGAATCCCTTGACTTGTCAGCGTGGACAGAAACGGGTATAATATGTCCCGAATAAACCGATAAGGAGTGTTTCCATGGCTGAAGTGATCTTAAACCTCCTGCCTCTGAAAAGCGGCGAGCGCGCCGCCTTTGAGGCCGCCGCGCCGGAGGCGGTCCATATCTATTCCAGAAGAAGCACTGTAACTCCGGAGCAGCTGGCGCAGGCCACAGTGCTGTTTGGCTGGCCCCGGGCGCAGGATATGAAATATGCAGAAAATCTGAAGTGGTTCCAGTGTATGTTTGCCGGGGTGGACGAGTATCTGCCCCAGGGGGTCACCCCGGAGGGGGCCGTGATCACCACCTCCAGCGGCTCCAACGCACTGTCTGTGGCGGAGAATATGCTCTCCACCCTGCTGGCCCTCTACCGCAGGCTGCCCCTGTACCGGGACAACCAGCGCGCCCACCTGTGGCATGATGAAGGGGCGGTCAAAACCATTACTGGGGCGGTGATCCTTGTTGTGGGAGCCGGGCATCTGGGTACGGAGTTTGCCTGGCGCTGCAAAGCCCTGGGGGCCGCCAAGGTCGTGGGCGTGAAGCGCACCGTGGGCAAGCCTCTGCCCGGTTTTGACCAGCTGTACACCATGGAGGAGCTGGACCGGCTGCTGCCCCAGGCGGATGTGGTGGCCCTCACCCTGCCCCACAGCCCCGCCACCGTCCGGCTGATGAACGCCGACCGCATCGCCCGGATGAAGGACGACGCCGTGCTGATCAGTACAGGCCGGGGCACCGTGCTGGACCAGGACGCCCTGGCCCGGGCCATGAAAGACGGCAAGCTGTGGGGGGCCGCTCTGGATGTGACCGAGCCGGAGCCCCTGCCCGCCGACTCCCCCCTGTGGGATATCCCCAATCTGCTGCTCACCCCCCATGTGGCCGGGGGGATGCGATTGGAGATCACCCGGAAGAACTGTGTGGACATGGCTTTGGCCAACCTGAAGCGCTATCTGGCGGGCCAGACTCTGGAAAATCAGGTGAAGCGGTGAAAGTCTGTACCATCGCCAGCGGCTCCGGCGGCAACTGTGTCTATGTTTCCGCCGGGGATACCCACATACTGATCGACGCAGGTATTTCCTGCCGCCGGATCTCCACCGCCCTGAAGGCGCTGGGGGTAGAGGTGAGCGACTTGTCCGGTGTGCTCATCACCCTTGAGCACAGCGACCACGTGGCCGGGCTGACCACCATGATGAAACACCACGCCATCCCCCTGTATGCGTCTGCGCCCACCCTGAATGTGTTGAAGGAAAAGCTGCCCGTTATCCAAGGGGGGTGTTTCCCGGTGACGCCCGGAGAGCGGGCGGACATCGGCGCCATAGCCGTGACCCCCTTTGCCACCAGCCACGACGCCGTTGCCAGCGTGGGCTACGCCGTTGCCGCCGGCGGGCGGCAGATGGCCCTGGCCACCGATCTGGGCTTTGCGTCGGAAGAGGTGTACCGGGGAGTGGCCGGAGCCGACCTGCTGATCTGCGAGACCAACCATGATGTGGACTGGTTGCGCTCCGGTCCGTATCCCTATCCTTTGCAGCAGCGTATTCTGGGCGACCGGGGGCACCTGTCCAACGAAGCGGGGGCGGAACTGGCCGCCTGGGCCGCCGCCCAGGGGACCAAAATCTTGATCCTGGCCCACCTGTCCCGGGAGAACAACACCGCCGCCCGGGCCCGGCAGGCGGTGGAGCGCAAGCTGCGTACCTACAGGCTGGAGCCGGGACAGGATGTGACAGTGACCGTGGCCGGGCCGGATGAGCCTGGGCCGATATTTGAACTGGAAGAGAAGGAGGCGGCACTGTGGTAAGCGTCTATCTCATCTGCGTGGGCAAACTGAAGGAGAAGTTCTATCTGGACGCCTGTCAGGAGTATCTGAAGCGGCTGAAGGGCTACTGCAAGCTGACCCTGGTGGAGATCCCGGAGGCCAAGCTGCCCCAGTCCCCCTCCCTGGGGGAGATTGCCGCCGCCCTGGATAAGGAGGGCGAGGCCATTCGGGCCAAGCTGCCCTCCGGGGGCACCTTAGTCGCCCTGTGTGTAGAGGGGCAGGAAAAATCCAGCCCGGAGCTGGCAGAGTTCATTCAGACCTTTCAGAACAGCGGGGGCAAGCATCTGGTATTTCTCATCGGGGGCAGCTACGGCCTGCATCCCTCCATCAAAGCGGAGGCCAAGCTGCGCCTGTCCATGTCCCCCATGACCTTTCCCCACCATCTGGCCCGGGTGATGGTGCTGGAGCAGATCTACCGCGCCTTCAAGATCAATGAAGGGTCCAGCTATCATAAATAGCCCCCTGAAACAAGGCGCAGTTTTACAATTTTGTAATTTCTTTTCTCTCCATTTGTGCTACTATAAAAAACAGAATACTGAATGATATACAAGGAGGTTCCCTGTTATGTCTTATCGTGAAACCTATCAGGAGTGGCTGTCCTCTCCCGCCCTGTCCGCCCAGGAGAAGGCGGAGCTGGAGGCCATCCGCAGCGACGACAACGAGATCGAGTCCCGCTTCTTCGACCAGCTGGCCTTCGGTACCGCCGGTCTGCGGGGTATTATGGGGGTGGGTCTGAACCGGATGAACGTCCACGTCATCCGCCACGCCACCCAGGCCTTCGCCCAGGTGATCCTGGAGGAGGGGTCCGAGGCCGCCAAGCAGGGCATCGCCATCTGCTTCGACTGCCGGAACAACTCCCAGGAGTTTGCCCGGCAGGCCGCCTGCGTCATGGCCGCCAACGGCATCCCCGTCCGCCTGTTCGAATCTCTGCGCCCCACGCCGGAGCTGTCTTTCGCCGTGCGGGAGTACGGCTGCATCGCCGGCATCAACATCACCGCCAGCCACAACCCCAAGGAGTACAACGGCTATAAGGTCTACTGGTCCGACGGCGCCCAGCTGCCCCCCCAGCACGCCGAGAAGGTGGCCGCCAAGATGCGCCAGCTGGACGTGTTCTCCGGCCCCAAGACCATGGCCTACGACCAGGCGGCCGCCGCCGGCATGATCACCCTCATGGGGGAGGAGACCGACGAAAAGTTCCTGGCTAATGTGATGGAGATGGCCAACGACAAGGCGGTGGTGGCCCGTGTGGCTGACCGCTTCAAGATGGTCTACACCCCCTTCCACGGCTGCGGCTACAAGCTGATCCCCGAGACTCTCCGCCGCCTGGGCATGAAGCACGTCATCTGCGTGCCCGAGCAGATGGTCATTGACGGCAACTTCCCCACCGTGGCCTCCCCCAACCCGGAGAACCCCGAGGGCTTCTATCTGGCCGTGGACATCGCCAAGAAGGAGGGCGCCGACTTCATCCTGGGCTCCGACCCCGACGCCGACCGTGTGGGCATTCTGGTGCGGGACCACGAGGATAACTTCATCCCCGTCTCCGGCAACCAGACCGGCGTACTGCTGCTGGACTACCTCATCGGCGCCATGAAGCGCTCCGGCAAGCTGCCCCAGCACCCCGTGGCCCTGAAGACCATCGTCACCACCGAGATGGCCCGTAAGGTGGCCGAGACCAACGGCGTGGAGTGCTTCGACACCTTCACCGGCTTCAAATTCATGGCGGAGAAGAAGAACGCCCTGGAGTCCACCGGCGCGGGCAAGGTCATTTTCTCCTATGAGGAGTCCTACGGCTATATGATGGGCGACTACGTCCGGGACAAGGACGCCGTCACCGCCGCTCTGGTGGTAACGGAGATGGCCGCCTGGTACTACAACCAGGGCATGACCCTGTACGACGCCCTCCAGGCCCTGTACAAGAAGTACGGCGACTACGCCGAACGCACCCTGAACCTGGTCATGCACGGCGTGGACGGCCTGCGGAAGATGACCGCCCTTATGGACGGCCTGCGCAATGATCCCCCCGCCCAGATCGCCGGCACCCCCGTAACCGTGCGCAAGGACTACTCCGACGGCACCGTCATCGACTGCGCCACCGGGGAAACGAGCAAAATGGAGCTGTCCGGCTCCAACGTGCTGCGCTTCCTGCTGGCCGACGGCACCACCATCCTGGTGCGCCCCTCTGGCACCGAGCCCAAGGTCAAGGTCTATATCCTGGCCAGCGGCGCCAGCATGGACGACTGCAAGGCGAAGACGGACAAGTACGCCGTCTGGGCCGAGGGTCTGAAAAAGTAAAGCAGAAAACACAAACAGGTCCGTCCTTGGTGACGGGCCTGTTTTTTTTGCGCGTTTTTCGGCGCGGGGAGCGCCAATTTTGGACAGACTTTCCCCGTAATTTCCAAAATATGTATTTTTTCGTGCAATTCCAGAGGGGTGCGCGGGGAGGATAGAAGGTATTTTACACCGCGCCCTGTCATTGCGAGCCAGTCCGCAGACTGGCGCGGCAATCCGTTTTCCCCCGGTGGCCACGGATTCCCACGGCAGTGACATCGGTCACTGCCTCGGAATGACAAGGGGGCGGCCCCATGTGGCCGCCCGGGAACTCGCCCGGGGGTCATAGGGGGCGAAGCCCCCTATATAATCGAACCCGCCCCGCCGCTGCGCGGCGGGGCTCAAATATTACATTCAGGAGGTAAATTTATGACCCAAACACCCAATTTTCACCTGAACCAGTGGTCCCCGGAGGACTACGTCCGCCGCACGGATTTTAACGCGGACAACGCAAAAATCGACGCGGCGCTTGGCCAGTTCGCCAGCCTTGGAAATTGCGAGGTCACCGTGGGCCAGTATGTAGGCACGGGACAGTCCGGCGCGGGGCATCCCAATTCCATCACCTTTCCCTTTAAGCCCATGGTGGTGTTTATCATCCGGAAGGACGGTGGCTTCAGCAATTCCTACACCATGATGCTGAGAGGGCAGAACAGCTTTTGCAACTTCAATGCAGGCAGCACCGACGACAACAGCGCGTGTACCTGGGGCGACAGGACCCTGTCCTGGTATAGCCGCAATAATTCCAACGAGACCCAGTTCAATTCTTCTGGTAGTACCTATCTCTACGGCGCATTGGGCGTAAAAGAATAAAAAATATAGAGGCCGGCTTTCGCCGGCCTCTATATTTTTTAGGTAAGGCTAAATTAGGCCACGGTCAGCACGTAGATGATGCTGATCTCCTTGTCGTTGCTGTCGTAAGCAACGCTGACGGTGATGGTCTTGCCAGCGTTCAGAGCGTCGCTCAGAGCGCTCAGGCTGTTCATCTCGGGATCGGGATCGCCGCTGCGGGTGTCGACAACGATGGCGTCGGTGGCATCGTAGTTGCCAGCGGTCAGAGTGTCGTTCAGAGTGACATAGCCGTTGTACACGGTGGTCAGAGTGGAGTTCACCACGCTGCCGGTCTTCTCAGTCAGAGAGTAGACACCGTTGGCGTCCACACCGTAGGTGTAGAACTCGTTGGCGGCGGGGGTGGTGCTGCCCTTGACAGGCAGGGTCTTCTTCTCGCCGTTGACATACAGCTCGTAGGTGTTGTAGTTGGTGCCGTCGATGTAGACCTGGCCGTTGGAGGTAGCACCCGTGGAGTAGATCAGGTCGCTGTCCACGGTGACAACATCAGAGCCAACCACGAAGGCGGTGGTGATGGTGCCGGCCTTGGAGTCGGTGATGCTCTTGCTGGTCAGGTAGTACACGGTCACGGAGCCGGACATGTTCTGCTTGCCGGTGTAGACCTTGGTCTTCAGATCAGAGCCGGGAGTGCCGGACACGGAGATGAAGTTCACATCCTCGGCAAAGTAGTGAGAGTTCAGCTTGACGGTGCTGGACTCGATGGTGGCGGAAGCGCTGTGGCCGTAGTTAGCGGTCGTATTGGTAGCAGCGGCGGGAGTCAGAGTGTACTTGCCGTCGGAGATGGTGTAGCTGTACAGGCCAAGGTCAGCGGAGGTATTGGTCACGGTGAAGGAACCGATGGTGCCGTCGGTCAGAACGCCCTGAACCTTGTTGACATCGTAGCCGTAGTCATCCTTGCTGGTGCCCCAGAACCGAGCGACATACATGTAGTTGCCGGCGGCGGTGGAGGCGTTGCAGTCGACCAGGTAGCCGTAAGCGTCCACATAGGCGTCAACGATAGCCACGTTGCTCACCTGGGGGTTAAAGGTGTCCTGAGAGTAGATGGCGGCCTTCTTGTAGGTCTCGCCGTCGATGGTGGCGGACTTGTCGGTCACAACGGCGGTAACCTTGCCGGAGACCTTGGTGGCCTCGGTAATAGCCAGGACCTTGGCGGCGGTACCAGTAGCCAGAGTGTCAGCAACGCCGTACTTGGGGGTGACCATGACGTAGTCGTTCTTCTTGTAGGTGCCGTAGCCCTTGTCGGTGGTAACGTTGGCCAGGTTAGCCTTGACGTAATCCAGAGTGATCTCCTCGTTCTTGTCGCTGACGGAGGTGACCTTAGCCAGGTAGCTCTTGATGGCGACAACGTTGGTGACCTCGTTCTTGTTGTTGGTGTAGATCTCAACAACAACGCCGTTGCCGGTCAGGTTCTTGATGGATTCGTCGCTCACGACGGCAGTGGTCTTGAAGCCGTTGACGACCACGGGAATAGCGGTCTCCAGGTACTTGTAGTCCTTCATGTCCTTGTCGACCTCGGACAGCTTCTTCTCGGCGGTGTAAACCAGAGTGTTGGCCTTGGGGGAGACAACGCTGTCAGCGCCGTAGGTCCACTTGGTGGCGGGACGGCCGAAGTCGTCGCCGTCGGCGTAGTTGACGAACTTCTTCAGGTCGTCGCCGTACAGCTTCTCGCACAGTTGCATGGTGTAGAACTCGCTGCCGTAATCGCCAGCGCTCACTTCATCAGAGTAGTGCTTGCCGGACTTGTTGTCAGCGGCGGTCTTGGTGTAGTAAGGCTTCTCGGTCACGATGATGCCGTTGCCTTCGACGGACATACCGCCCTGCTCACGGACGACCATGACGGTGGCCTGCAGAGCGTTCAGAACCATCTGAGCGACCTCGTTGCGGGTCATGTCCTGATCGGTGTAGGCGTTGATGCCCTTGTACAGGTCGATCTCGTTGGCCTGCTTGACAACGGACAGCTTCCAGCTGTCGCCGAACTCGCCCTGGTAGCCGAAGTAGCCCAGAGCCTTCATGACCATCAGACCGGCCTGGACAGCGGTGACGTTGGCGTCGCCGTTGAATTTGTCAGCGCTGACGCCGGCAATGATGCCGTTATTGTAGCAAGCGGCCACATAGGGGGCGGCCCAGGTGGGCACGTCCTTGAAGGGGTGGCTGCCGCCGGCCTTCAGGCCCAGCAGATTGGTCATGACAACGGCCATCTCGTTACGGGTGACCATCTTGTCGGGGTTGAAGTTGCCCTTCTCGTCGCCGGTCATAACGCCGACGGCCTTCAGGACCTCGATGGCTTCCAGATTGTTCTTGGAATCCACGTCTTTGTAGCTCGCGGCACTGGTGCCGACGACCATCATGCCCAGCAGCATAACGGAAGCCAGAGCCAGAGACAGAGCCCGTTTCAGGTTTCTCATACGGAAAACCTCCTTCAAATTTTTTGGGCAGCAGCTTGCGCCTTTTCCGGCGGCCCGGCGTCGCCTTTTTCCGTCAGACTTTGTTGGCGTCCTCGGCCATACAAAAAGTATGGCCTGCGGTTCCCACTTCGTCCGGCGAAAAAAATCTTGCCGCTCCATCCGGAACAACGCTGCGCAGCAGCCCTTTTTGAGTACACAGGGTGCTGTCCGCGGCCAACATCCATGAATATGTACGTGAGTCATGTACAACACCCCTGTCATGGAGAAAAAGATATGTATATTTTGCAAAACAAGAGAATATTTCTGATT
>Ga0129311_1001850_pt1 | contig 14068 bp, 12 predicted proteins | sample Go1ome_FD_94435 | JGI IMG/M metagenome (GOLD analysis project Ga0129311, IMG submission 94435) | Western lowland gorrila individual fecal microbial communities from Wisconsin, USA - Go1022B metagenome | ecosystem: Host-associated > Mammals > Digestive system > Large intestine > Fecal | place... | reverse complement strand
ATAGTCATTGATGAGATTGCCGTACTCCCCGTGAGGCGGAGTTGAAGTTGAATGTCTGTCCATAACAATAGATTTAGTGTTTGAGGGCGCGGCCTGTCCGCACCCGATGGACACCAAAACTATCGCACAAAATCATCAAAAACGATAAGAAACAGAACGGAATCTATAAAATCATAAATTTTGTATAAAGATTTATGAAAATCTTTCTTATTCAAACACGAAGCTGTCGCAGATGAAGTCGTAGTGGTCTCTGGTAGGGTAGCCGGTCGCAGGGTCGATTTCGATTTTGATCTTTGCGTCGTGCTTCGCTCCTCCGTCGAGAGTGTAGCTGAACTCCTGGACGGTCTGCCTGTCGCTGTAGTTTTTCAGACCGATCTGCTGCGGGTTCTTCCAATCTGTGCTGCCGAATTCGCAGTAGGAAATGGTCGCTTTCATCCAGAATTCCGACATATAGAACTTGAAACTCACTTTCTGCAGGTCCTTGATGAAGAACTCCATCTTCGTATGTCCGAACTGCTCTCCGATGTATTCTTCATCCTCCTGATATACGCGCAGTTGCACTGACTGGCTGCCTTCGATTGGATTCTGCCAGGAAAAAGAGCCGAACCAGGTGCTCCATTCCAGGTGCTCCCGTCCGGCAGTCAGTCCGTATTTGTAGTAACTCGGCTTGTCGGTCGTAGGAAAATCCTTGTCAAAATCCTCCTTGAACGGGAGCTTCACTTCGACCAGCGGGCCGTATTCCTTTTCGGGAACATAGAAATCAGATTCGACATAACCGCCCTGGTAGTCTACGAAAAGAGAATCCATTTCCCATCGCTCCGAAGCGGACGTTCCCATGCAGTAGAAACACACCTCGTCGCAGTTTCCAAGATCCGAGACGGTGTAGAACGTGCCTTTTGCAACCTCCTTGGTTTCTGATTTCTTCATCTTCCCGTTCAGAGTGTGCGCAAGTTTTGTGTCAGTTGCGCTGTGCACGCCAACGGTTTTCAGTTTCGCGCCGTTCTGAGAGCGCACCCGGAAATATGAGCCGCCGTCTTTAGAACTGCTGCCCTGGTAGAAACGGATGCTGCCGCTCTCGGTAATGTAAGGCCAGGAAGTGCCCTTTCCCTGCGAGCAGACGTAATCGACATTTCCGAAATCGTCGAGATAGTCGTGTAGTTCGCTCCAGAAATAATTAGCTTCCGTCCTGTGCATAAGGTCGGGAAACTGCGGGTAGACCGGAGTGTTTCCGGAGGGCTTCTCACCGGGGTCGATGACAGTTACGACCACATTCTCATCTCCCGGTTCCGGATCGGTCCCGGGGTTATCAGGGTCAGTTCCGGGATCGGGATCTTCTCCGGTGCCGGGATTGTCAGGATCTGTGCCCGGATCAGGGTCTTCTCCCGTTCCAGGGTTGTCAGGATCTGTGCCCGGATCAGGGTCTTCCCCCGTTCCAGGGTTGTCGGGATTAGTTCCAGGGGCAACCACCTCTTCGTTGTCCGAGCCGGATTTCCCGTTCTCAAACGGCCCTTCGCAGGCGTTGAATATCAAACTGATGGCGCAAAATACCGCCAATATCTTTTTTAAATCAATCATAATTTGATTCAGTTGTATTGTAGTTTCCTTTTATTAGTATCCATCAATCTATCGTCCATAGTCCAAGGAAGTCATGAAAAACTTATCCCGCAAGAATACCTGTCATTTCTTTTCGGTTATGTGCTGTATCGCCGCCTGGGCGCAGACGCAGCCGAACACGGCGGGCAGGTACGATATGGTCCCGACCTGCGATTTTTTGTTCCGGCTTTCCTCGAGCGTCACCGATTCCCGCCGGGGCTCTTCCTCCGAATAGACGGCAGGGAAGCCCTCGCGGATGCCCAGTTTGTGCAGGCGCTTTCTCAACATATGCGCCAGCGGGCAGATCTTCGTTTTGGAAATATCCGCGATTCTTACTTTCGTGGCGTCCATTTTTGCTCCGGAACCCATTGAACTGACGAAAGGGATTCCGCTGCGCAGGCAGAACTGGATCAGAGCTATTTTCGGACTCAGCGTGTCTATGGTGTCCACAACGAAACTGATTCCATCCGCTTCCGAACCGTCCGATTCCTCGCTTCCGCCTACCGATGTGCCGGCTCCGCTACCCTCCGTGAGACTGCCGCTGCCTGCCAGGGAAGAACCGCTGCCTCGAACCGATGATTCGAGGACGGGCGCTTCGGTGATTCGGGCAAAAACCGCAGGAATGTTCTCCTCGTTGAGGTACTCCTGCACCGTGAGCACTTCGATTTCGGGATTGATGTCCAGCAGGCGCTCTTTCAGAACCTCGCACTTCACTTTCCCTACAGTGGAACGCAGGGCGATCACCTGCCGGTTCAGGTTGGTCTCGCTGACGGTGTCGTTGTCAATGAGCACGATCCGTCCGACTCCCGCCCGCGCGAGCATTTCCGCCGCGGCAGCACCTACCCCTCCCGTACCTACAACCACTACCAGAGCCCGACGCAGTCTCTCCACTCCGTCCTTTCCAAGCAGCAGTTCAGTCCTTTCCGTCCACATATATAAATCAGAAAATTGTTACCTTTGCAAAGGTACGCAAACCCATTTGAAATATGAACAACCTGAAATTTGTCAGCGCAGATGAGGCCGTCAGCCACATCCCCTCCCACTGCCACGTACATCTGAGCAGCGTGGCGAGCGTCCCGCACATCCTGATCCAGGCACTTTGCCGCAGGGCGGACGCTGGAGACGTGTGCGATCTTCATTTCCACCATTTCCATACGGAGGGCCCTGCACCCTACAGCGAACCCCGCTACGAAGGCATATTCTTCGAACAGGGATTCTTCGTCGGCCCGAATGTCCGTAAGAACGTCAACGCGGGCTACGCAGACTATCTCCCGGTGCACCTGGGCGAGAGCCAGAAACTCTACCGCAGCGGCATCATCCCCCTTGGAGCGGCGCTGGTGAACATCTCGCGTCCCGACAAAAACGGTATGGTCAGTCTCGGAACGTCAGTTGACTGCTCCGTGGCGGCGGTCGAAAGTGCGAAACTCGTCATCGGCGTGATGAACCCGCACGTCCCGTATGCGCACGGCGACCTCGTGCCTCTCGACCGGTTCGACTACCTCGTCGAGGACGACACCCCGCTCGTGACCGCATCCTTCGCCGAACCTACCCCTACCGAGGTGCTCATCGGCAAAAACTGCGCTTCCCTGGTTGAGGACGGAGACTGCATACAGATGGGAATCGGGGCGCTGCCGAACGCTCTCGCGGCCCAGCTGAGGCACCACAAGCACCTCGGCCTGCATACCGAAATGTTTGCCGACGGCCTGCTGCGCCTGATCAAGGCGGGCGTCATCGACGGCGAATGCAAGAAAATCGATACCGGCAAGGTGGTCGCCTCGTTCCTGCTCGGTTCGCAGGAGGTCTACGACTTCATAGACGACAACCCGTCCGTTCTGATGAAGGATATCCGCTATACGAACGATCCTTACATAATCGCGCAGAACCCTAATATGAGGGCGATCAACTCCGCGACAGAGGTGGACCTTACGGGCCAGATAAGCGCGGATTCGATCGGAACCCGCATCTTCTCCGGAACGGGCGGCCAGCTGGAATTCGTACGCGGCGCGTTTATGTCCGAGGGCGGCAAGAGCATAACCGCTTTCGCTTCAAGGACCAACAAGGGCAAGAACAAGATAGTTGCGGAAATCAATCCCGGCGGCGGAATCGTCACACCCCGCGCGGATGCGCACTGGATCGTCACCGAGTACGGCGCGGTCGATCTCACCGGACGCTCGCTTCAGGAAAGGGCGAAGCTGATGATTTCGATAGCGCATCCTGATGATAGGGAAATGCTTGACCGTCAGGCTTTTGAAAGATTCGGGCCGCACTGGCACAATTTCTCTGTCTGATGCACACGAAAGAAGAAAAGTTAGCAGCGTTCAGCCGTCTGCTGGACCTGATGGATGCTCTGCGCGAAAGATGCCCCTGGAATGCGGAGCAGACGAGTGAATCCATCCGTCCGATGACGGAGGAGGAAGTATATGAACTCAGCGACGCCATACTCAAGGGCGATGCCGCCGAGACCGCAAAAGAGGTCGGAGACCTGATGTACCACATGGTTTTCTATGCGAGGATAGCGCAGGAAAAAGGGGAGTGGGACATCGCGGACGCCATGCACAAGGTCTGCGACAAGATGGTGTTCCGGCACCCGCACGTTTTCCGGCCGGACGGGAGCCTCGTCCCGGAGGGTGAGGCGCCGAGCGCAAAGGAAATCGCCGATACCTGGGAACTTGTCAAGGCCAAGGAAAAGGACGGGAACAAGACCGTTATGTCCGGAATCCCGGATTCGATGCCTGCGCTGCTGAAGGCCCTGTCGATGCAGGAAAAGGCGCGCGGCTGCGGTTTCGACTGGGAGAAGCCCGAAGATGTATGGCCCAAGGTCACGGAAGAAACCGGTGAAGCCCGGGAAGCCTGCGCCGAGGGGGACAGGAAACATATGGAGGAGGAATTCGGAGACCTTATGTTCTCCGTAATCAACGCTTCGCGTCTCTACGGGATAGACCCGGAAGCTGCCCTGAACTCGGCCTGTGCCAAATTCCGCCGCCGTTTCGGCTATCTGGAGGAGAATACCCTGAAAAAGGGACTGGACCTGTCAAAAATGTCCCTCGCCGAAATGGATGCCATCTGGGATGAAAGTAAAATAAAGGGGTATTAAAGGACTGCTGCAATCAGTCAACAGGGAGCTGCTGCTTTCGAGCCTGAACTTAAGTCTAAAAGCGGGAAAGAGCAGCTCCCTGTTGTCGGGAAGCAGTAAATAAAACGCTACTTCACCTTCCTGAATGCGACGCAGGCGTTGTGGCCGCCGAAACCGAATGAATCTGAAATTCCGATGGTAAGGTCGCTCTTGACCGCTTCGTTAGGTGTGTAGTTCAGGTCGCACTCCGGATCGGGTGTGTCGAGATTGATTGTAGGAGGCACGATTCCCTCTTGCAGGGCGAGCACCGTCGCGATTGCCTCGGCTGCGCCCGTCGCGCCGAACATATGTCCGTGCATAGACTTGGTGGAGCTGATGTGGCATTTGTACGCGTAGTCCCCGAGCGCAAGTTTGTATGCTCGAGTCTCGCAAACATCGTTCAGGTGCGTTCCTGTGCCGTGCGCGTTGATATAAAGATTGTCTTTCGATTCATCGAATCCGCCCTGCTCCAGAGCTTCCCTGATGCATCTCGCCTGGGTCGTTCCGTCCGGACGGGGTGCTGTGGCGTGGTAGGCGTCGCAGGTGCTGCCGTAACCGACAACCTCGGCGTAGATATGCGCTCCGCGTGCCACTGCGTGCTCGTACTCCTCCAGTACCAGGACTGCCGAACCGTCGGCCATCACGAAGCCTCCGCGGTTCGCGTTGAACGGAAGAGATGCGTATTTAGGATCCTCGGCGCGGCTGAGAGCCTTTGCGTTGGCGAAGCCGGCGATGCCCATGGGCATGACTCCGTGTTCCGTACCTCCGGATATGATGGCGTCCGCATAACCATGCTTGATCGCGAGGAAAGCCTCGCCGATCGAGTGCGTGGAAGTCGCGCAGGCCGTGACGATGTCGATGCAGGAACCCTGGGCGTTGTTCTTGATCGCCACCTGTGCGCCTGCCATATCGGAAATCATGCTCGGGACGAAAGTCGGAGAAATCCACTGTCCGCTGGGGTCCTCGATCATTTTGCTGACCTCGCGGAAGATGGTCGTGAATCCGCCTATTCCTGAGCCTACATATACGCCGAGCCTGCCGGGTTCGATATTTTCGCCGGAGACAAGTCCGCTGTCCTTCATGGCCTGGTTGGCTGCAGCGACAGCGTAGATGGTGAAAGGATCCTGCTTGCGGATGAACGGTTTGTCCATTCCGAAGTCCTCAGGGTTGAAGTTTTTGACGGTTCCGCCGATTTTTACGGCAAGTTCTTCCGTGGGAAATTCCGTGATTTTCTCGATTCCGCAAACACCGTTCTTAAGGTTGTCCCAGAAGGTGTTGACGTCGTTTCCTATGCAGGAGAGGACTCCGAGTCCTGTAACTGCCACTCTTTTTTTCATAAATAATTTTTCAGGGTTGGTAATAGGTCTATCTTTTTCTCGGACCGCGCAGGCGCGATGCGCTGCGGACCATCATTTCGTCTGCGAGTATGTTCCTTGCCGCCAGGATGTCCAGAATCAGCGCGACAGCGGGGAAAACCGCCGTAATGCGGAAAATGACGTCGCCTTTGGTCAGGAAGAAGTCCACGGCGAGCCAGACCTGCAGCGCCAGCGTCACGAGGGCGGACAGGACGGCGGTGCGCATCTGGAAAATGCGGTGCTTATATACGGTCAGTGCAAGGAAGTTCAGCAGGCTGACGATGATGATAAGAATCAGGTAGGGGGTGTATTGGACGTAGTTGATAGTCTCGCCTTCCGTTCCGGGAAGCGCGGCCTTGGCCGTGAACAGCATTGATACTGTCAGTGCCGTGGCTATCGCAAGATATAAAGTCTGTATTCTCTGCCACATATCTTCTGCGTTTTTGTATAGTCGGACGGCAAAGATAGCGAAAAGCGCTTTAAGAGCAAAATGCAGCGGCTCTGAGCCGCTGCATTTTGCTCGCTTATACCCCCGATGCTCCGCATCTGCCCCGAGGGGCACGCCGATTCCGCTTCGCTGCATCGGGCATCTCGCTGCTTCGATTTCTGCGAAATCTCGCTGCCGCTTCCGATGCGGCGCTGAAGCGCCTTCGAGCTTAGCTCTCTAATACTGCCTCTAACCAACGTTATTGCAAGATGCTCCGCTGCGATCTGGTGAAGGGAGGTGCGAACAGCAGTGACCAATGTAGGATTTTCAATTATAAATGTTAACTTTGAACTTTAACGCTAAAATTGTAACAGCGATGAGAATACCTGAATCAGAACTTATAATCAACTCCGACGGCTCGGTCTTCCACATCCATATCAAACCCGAGCAGCTCGCCGACAACGTCATCCTCGTGGGTGACCCCGGGCGCGTTGAAATGTTTGTACCTTTCTTTGAATCAATTGAATGCAGGAACGCTTCCCGCGAATTCGTATCCATCACCGGACGCTGCAACGGCAAGCGCATCACGGTCCTTTCCACCGGTATCGGCACGGACAACATCGACATCGTGATGACCGAACTCGACGCACTCGCAAATATCGACTTCAAGACCCGCGAGGTGAAACCGGAGCACAGACGCCTGTCTGTAATCCGTATCGGAACCACCGGGGCGATTCAGGCGGACATCCCGCTCGGCTCGTTCATCTTCTCGCACATTTCAATCGGCTGCGACGGCCTTATCAACTGGTACGCGGACCGCGACAAGGTCGCTCTGCTGGACTTCGAGGACGCTTTCAAGAAGCACTGCAACTGGAACGAGCATCTGCCCGACCCTTACTTCGTGCGCGCGAGCGATACGCTCATCAAGAAGTTCGAGGACTGTACCGTCAAGGGTATGACCATCTCGGCATCCGGCTTCTACGGCCCTCAGGGCAGGGTGGTGCGTCAGGGACTCGCTATGCCCGATATGCTTGAGAAGTTCGAGAGTTTTTCGTTCGGCGGCTACCGCATCACAAACTTCGAAATGGAAGGCTCGGCGATCGCCGGACTCGCCGCCCATCTCGGGCACGATGCGGCCACTGTGTGCTGCGCGATCGCTAACAGGTACCTGCACGATGCGAACACAAACTATCACCCGCAGGTGGAAAAACTTATAAAATTAGTGCTGGAAAGGATTTAGTTCCCGTACATCTGCCTGGGCGAGGTACTTTTGCCCTTAGGAATCGAAGGGTCGTTGACGTTAGCGTCGATGACCCTTTTCTGTCCCCCGCTGACGTTCCATTCGAGAAAGTCCAGCTCATAGGCAAGGCAGTTCAGCATGGTGTTGCAGATTTCGTGGCCGTTGCCCTCGAAGCGGTAGATGCGGTAGTTGCAGCCTTTCTTCGCGTAAATCTTTGCCAGTGCATCCGAGCCGGACATGTTCCGTTTGAAGAGCTGGATCTTTCTGTAGGTGACGAGCTTGTCCGCAGTTCCGTGCGCAAGGAAAGTAGGTGCGGGTTCTTTTTTGTAGGATATCGCTCCGTTCAGGCTCAGGACCGCTCCGGAGAAAGACATTACACCGGCGTAGTTGAAGCCTTGCGGCAGGACAGAGGCGGATGCGCCGTCGTTGCTGATTTCATACTCTGCGCGCAGGGCTGTCATCGCTCCCGCTGACGAGCCGCAGAGGACGATGTTGAGGGGATCTATACCCAGTTCCGCGGCATTGTCGTTTATGAAGCAGGTCGCACTGAAAAGGTCTTCAACTGCCATTTCGAGGGCCTCGTTGATGGCGTTCGACTGATTGATCAACCCCTTGACCTGCTTCCCGCGCATCCCGAGACGGTAGTCTATCGAAATCACGCGGTAGCCGTTTTCGCACATTGCCTTGAACCAGGGGTTGTAGACTTTATGGTCGCGCTGTCCGCCTTTGAAACCGCCTCCGAAGATGAACAGTATCGATGGTTTTTCCTTGCCTGAGTCGAAGACTTTGGCACTGCCTTTCGCGGACTCGTAGATGTCCAGGTACAGTTCCTGCCCGTCCTTTTCGGCGTAGATATAGGTTCCGTCCGGCTCTAACAGTGCTGCGGCTGCGGTAGATGCGGCAGTCCCGTTTGAGATGCCGGGCGTGAGGGTTGAGGACGGTGCTGCGGGGTTTTCGGCGCCTGCGCACAGGACTGCGAGAAACAGCGCGGACAGAAAAGAATATAATTTTTTCATTTTTTTTTGAACTTGTGCTTTAGTTTGGTACAATGCGGCGGTACTTTTGCCTTTGAAAACAAATCAAACCTGTTATGAGAAACACTGAATATAACCTTGACTCTCTGCTCGGAACCATCACTTCCTCCTGCCCTCTGGATTCCCTGATCGGTATGATCGACGATATGGGACTTGAAATAGTCTCCGTGACCAGGGCTTAACTCGGAAACTTGCTGCGCCCCGAAAGCAGAAAGGCCCGGCAGCGCTCGATCTGTTCAGTCAGTGCCGCTGCGATTTCCTCCGGCGAAAGTTCGGCCTGATGCCCGCGTTCGGCAGTTCTGTAACTTGAAACCCGGCTCGGACCTTCTCCGGCGCCACTGCAGTCTCCCGCGTCCTCCGTACCATTGCCGGAACCGTTCCCGGGATCTGTGCCGCAGCCGGAGTCAATTCCGGCTTCCGAACCTTTCTCTACGCTCTCCGGAGTTCTTTCTTCTGCACTGAATTCCTCTAACTTTACTCTCGAAACGCCTGCTCCGGCAAGCACTTCCCTGCATCTGTTCCCTGACGAAGACAGCAGGGCAAGAAGCAGATGAAGCCCCTTCGCCTCGCGCACTCCGTCTCTGAACGCCAGCATCGCGGCATCCCGCAGGACGGGCTCGCATTCCGCAGCGAGACGCACCTCTGCGCGGCTCGAAAACGGCAGGGCCTCCTCCTTGAATATTACTCTGTCCATGCTTTTGCGGATCTGCACCGGATCGGCCCCGCAGAAGAGCAGAGCCCGCACCGCACTGCCGTAGGAAGTGCGCACCAGACCCAGCAGAAGATGCTCCGGAAGTACGGCGGTCCACCCTGTTCTCAGGGCCTCGTCCCCGGCGTATGCCAGAGCTTTTTTCAGTTCTTCAGAGATGAGCATTCGGGCTTGGAAATCTTCAATCTTACGGACACAAAATTAACAAATATATCGGAAATTATTGCTATCTTCGCGTGTTTAAGTGATAAGATATGGAAGAAGAGATACAGCACGGATTTATTGAACCTGTTGAGATAGACCACGAAATGCGCACTGCGTACATCGACTATTCGATGTCCGTAATTGTGGCGCGAGCGCTGCCTGACGCAAGGGACGGCCTGAAACCTGTTCAGCGCAGGGTACTGTTCGGAATGGACGGACTCGGACTGAGCTACGGAGGCCAGACGAAGAAGTCGGCGAGAATAGTAGGTGAGGTGCTCGGTAAGTTCCATCCGCACGGAGACTCAAGCGTTTACGACGCTATGGCGAGGCTCGCGCAGAACTGGAACCAGCGCTATCCTCTCGTCTGGGGACAGGGAAACTTCGGCAGCATGGACGGCGACCCCGTCGCTGCAATGCGATACACCGAAGCCAAGCTGGCGAAGATTACTGAAGACGTACTTGCGGACATAGACAAGGATACGGTGGATATGCAGCTGAACTTCGACGATTCCCTCGAAGAGCCTACCGTAGTTCCGACCAAGCTCCCGCTCTTGCTTCTGAACGGCTCGTCCGGTATCGCCGTCGGTATGGCGACGAATATGGCCCCGCACAACCTCGGAGAGGTCTGTGACGCCATCTGCGCCTACATCGACAACCCGGACATCTCCGTGGAGGAACTGATGCAGTACCTGCCCGGACCGGACTTCCCGACCGGAGGAATCATCATGGGCCGTCAGGGCATAATCGACGCATATACGACCGGCCGCGGAAAGGCGGACGTGCGCGCGAAGACAGATATAGAGGTGGCGGACAACGGCAGCGAAACCATCGTTGCGACCGAAATCCCCTATATGGTCAACAAGAAGGACATGATCGAGCGCATAGCCCAGATGATCGAGGACAAGAAGATCGAAGGTATCTCGAACATCAACGACGAATCCTCCCGCGAGGGCGTCAGGGTAGTGTTCAAGCTCAAAAAGGGTTCGAACTCGAATGTCGTCCTGAACACTCTGTTCAAGTACACCGCGCTCCAGTCGAGTTTCGCAATCAACAACGTCGCCCTCGTAGGCGGCAGGCCCCGCACCCTTTCCCTGAAAGAGATGCTCGGCACTTTCGTCGATTTCAGGCACGAGGTCATCGTGCGCAGAACCCGTTTTGAACTTGCAAAGGCCGAGAAGAGGGCGCATATCCTCGAGGGCCTGCTCAAGGCTATCGACGTAATTGACGAGATAATCCAGATAATCAAGTCTTCCAAGACTCCCGACCTTGCAAAGGCGGAACTTATTTCCCGTTTCGACTTCACTGACGTGCAGGCATCGGCCATTATCGAGATGCGCCTGCGCCAGCTTACCGGAATGGAGAAGGACAAGCTGCAGGCCGAGTACGATGAGCTCGAGAAGTTTATCGCCCGCTGCCACGAGATTCTGGACAGCGTTGAGGAGCAGCTTGCGATCGTGAAATCCGAGACCATGGAGATGAAGCAGAAATACTCCGATCCCCGCCGCTCGGAAATCACCCTCTCCGCAGAGGAATTCAACCCCGAGGACTTCTATCCCGACGAGGACGTGGTCATCACCATCTCCCATCTCGGCTATATCAAGAGGACTCCTCTTACCGAGTTCCACTCCCAGAGCCGCGGAGGCGTGGGTAAAAAGGCGAGCGCGATGCGCGACGAGGATTTCATCGAACACATCTACGTCGCGAACATGCATTCCACGATGCTCTTCTTCACGGACAAGGGCATCTGCTACCGTCTGAAAGTCTACGAACTGCCGGAGGGCACCCGCACTTCGAAGGGACGCGCTGTGCAGAACCTGCTCTCGATCGATGCGGACGACTGCATCAAGACCTATCTGAACGCGAAGTCCATCGAGAACGAGGAGTACACTTCGAGCCACTTCGTGACGCTCGTGACCAAACGCGGCATCATCAAGAAGACCTCCCTGAGCGAGTACGCCAACAAGCGCAGCCGCAACAAGGGCATCATCGCCCTGACCATCCGCGAGGGGGACGAGCTGCTCGACGCAGTGCTGACTGGCGGCAACGAAAACATAATGATCGCCGCCCGCGACGGACGCTGCGTACGTTTTGAGGAATCCGCTTTCAGGGCGCTCGGACGCAGCGCTTCCGGTGTCAAGGGCATCAATATAGAGGATGACGACGAGGTCGTGGGTGTAATCACTTACGATCCGAACGCCGAGGACAAGGCGGATCATACCGTGCTGGTAGTCAGTGAGAACGGCTTCGGCAAGCGTTCCGACCCCGAGGACTACAGGCTTACGAACCGCGGAGGAAAGGGCGTCAAGACCTTGAACATCACCGAAAAGACAGGCTCGGTTGTTGCAATCAAGAACGTCACGGAAGAAAACGACCTCATGATCATCAACCGCTCCGGCATGACTATCCGCATGCATGTGACTGACATACGTGTCGCGGGACGTGCCACCCAGGGTGTGAAACTCATCAACATCCGCGAGGGAGACTCGATTTCCGCAGTGTCGGTGGTCGCAAAGGAGGAGGAAGCCCCGGTAGAAGACAACGCGGCAGTTTCCGAAGAACAGACAACAAATAACGATTAATCTTAATATTATGAAAAGAATCCTAACTACGCTCGCTCTTATAGCTTGCTTGAATGTTGCCTACGCCCAGCAGTCGAAGAGCGTGGCAGCAGCGAAGTCAGCCGCGGAATCCGCTCTGGCTGCATCGCAGGATGCAAAGAAAGCCACCAAACAGGCAACGTGGCTGAAACTCGGACAGACTATGCTTGACGCATACAACGCTCCTGCCGGAAACGGCTGGGTAGGCGCTACCGAGCAGGAACTGCAGCTTATCATGACAGGGGAGAAAGTTCTCAAGACCGAGAATGTAACCGTCATGAACCGTTCTTTCGTCAAGAAAGTCTATGACACCAAGAATTACTACTTCAACGATCAGGGCAGACTCGAAATTATCGAGATTTCCAAGCCTATCTATCCCGATGCTCTCGACCGTTCCCTCAAGGCCTATGCCAAGGCTAACGAAATGGACGTCAACGGCAAGAAGGCGAAGGTTATCGGCACTGCCATCGAGGAGATCAGCAAGAAGTACGTTGATGATGCCTACAACTCCTATCAGTTCGGCCGCTACGCGGAGGCTTCCGCCGCTTTCGAGGCAGGTGCAAATGCACTTGCCACCGCACCTGTAAGCAAGGTGGACACCAGCGCCATTTTCAATGCTGCATTTACCGCCTGGCTTTCCGCTGACAACCAGCGTGCAAAGGATCTCTTCGACAAGTGCATCGGCTATGGCTACTACGGAGAGGACGGTGAAGCTTTCGCAAAGGCTTCCGATCTCTGCGGCAAACTCGGTGACAAGGAGGGCGTAGTCAAATATCTTGAGGACGGCTTCCAGAAATTCCCCCAGAGCCAGAGCATCCTGATCGGACTCATCAACTACTATGTAAGCAACGGAGAGAATCCCGGCCGTATTTTCGAGCTGCTCGATGTCGCCAAGAAGAACGAGCCCACCAACGCTTCTCTCTACTATGTCGAGGGTACTATCCACGAGAAACTCGAACCCAAGGCGGAACACGAGCTTATGGCGATTGAGGCCTACAGGAAGTGCTCCGAGATCAATCCCAATTATGAGTTCGGATATATCGGAGAGGGTGTTCTCTACTACAACAAGGCCATTGCGATTCAGGAGGCCGCCCAGTCCGAGATGGACGATGCCAAGTACATGGCTCTCATCAAGGATTTCGAAGATGCGCTGAAAAACTGCATCCCCGCGTTTGAAAAGGCTTACGAGCTTTCCAAGGACAACGATGTAAAGAACAGCGTTGCGGAGTACCTGAAGAACGCCTGCTTCCGCTTCCGTACTGAAAGCCCCGAGTTCCAGGCCAAGTACGACAAGTATGCGGATATCGTCGCAAATGCGAAGAAATAAGCGTCTACAGCAAGTGCTGAAAAAGTCGGCTGACATTTTTGTCGGCCGACTTTTTTAATAACAGGCATAAATGCTCCCCTTTGTCAGGCATTGTTAAGATGCGACTGGAGGTAGTCCTCGCGGGCGCGCAGGCATGCACCCATAACTCCGGAGTCTTCTCCCAGTTCGGATGGGACGATGGTCATATCCCGAGACATAAGCCTGAGGGTATATCTCTGGACGGCAAGTTTTATCGGCTGGATGAAGAAATCACCTGCTCCGGCAAGTGTGCCGCCTATGATAACGGCTTCGGGATTGAAGATGTTAACGAGGTTTGCAATCTGTTTTCCGAGAAGTTCCCCGGCGCTTTCGACCAGTTCTATGGAAAGGGTGTCTTCGTGGTTCGCGGCATCGATGATGTCCAGTTCCGTGATGTCCTCGCGTCCCCGCAGCAGCGACACCGCGCCGGCACGTGACTGCTCCTTGAACTT
>Ga0129311_1001849_pt1 | contig 14075 bp, 16 predicted proteins | sample Go1ome_FD_94435 | JGI IMG/M metagenome (GOLD analysis project Ga0129311, IMG submission 94435) | Western lowland gorrila individual fecal microbial communities from Wisconsin, USA - Go1022B metagenome | ecosystem: Host-associated > Mammals > Digestive system > Large intestine > Fecal | place... | reverse complement strand
TCCGCTCGGTCTGGAGACCTCCGGTACGGTCCGCGGCATGGGACTGCTGCCGATCGATACGGTTTTTATGGAGGAAAAAACAAGAACCCGCGTGACCGGGACTTTCCTTACAGAGGGAACCTTGCTTGCAGGGCTGCAAACGCAAATGCTCGCGGCGGAGGGTTATGAAATCCACATGGGACAGTCCACACGTAAAGATGGCGCGAGACCACTGCTGACGCTGACGGACGCGGTAAGCGGAACGGTCAAGCAGGATGGCGCTTACAAAGGAAATGTATTCGGCTCTTACGTCCATGGCATTTTTGACGGCGCAGGCATCGGGCAGGCTGTCATTCAGGCGCTGGCGGATAAGAAGGGTGTCGCGATGGGAGAGATGGGCAGCATGACCTATGCTGAATATAAAGAAACGCAGTACGATTTGCTGGCGGCAGGGCTGCGCGAAGCCTTAGACATGGATCAAATCTATCGAATCTTAGAGGAAGGCATTGACGAATAAGCGCGAATGAAGGCAATCCTACATGGATGCATCGAAAGATAGAGGGGAAAGGAACCGACGATGAATTTTAGAGAACAAATAGAAGAAGTAAAACCGAGAGAGATTGAAGAACGAAGTTTTGCGATCATCAGCGAAGAGCTGGGGGCAAGAACGTTTGCACCGCATACGGAGCTGATTGTCAAACGCTGTATTCATACCTCGGCAGACTTTGATTACGCGGACAACCTCTGCTTTTCGCAGGACGCGGCAGTCAAGGCGATGGAAGCCATCAAACGCGGCGTATCTGTCGTGACCGATACGAATATGGCCAAAGCAGGGATCAATAAGGTTTCTCTCGGCAAATACGGCGGCAGCGTTCACTGCTTCATGGCAGACGCGGACGTGGCAGAAGCAGCCAGACTGCATGGCACCACGCGTGCCAGCGAAAGCATGAAAAAAGCGGCTGCGATGGGAGAGCCTTTTCTCTATGCCATCGGCAACGCGCCGACCGCGCTGGTGACCTTGTACGACTTGATGCAGGAGGGGCAGGTGAAGCCGGAGCTCATCATCGGCGTGCCGGTCGGCTTTGTCAATGTAGTGCAGTCCAAGGAGCTGATTATGAGCAGCGATGTACCTTATATCGTAGCCCGCGGCCGCAAAGGTGGCAGCAACATTGCTGCCTGCATCGTCAACGCGCTGCTGTATATGATTGACAACGACCGATATTACTGGAAGGGATGAGAGCGAGCAATCGCTCTCTTTTCTTTCTTCCTATTTCCGCACAGAAACAGGAAGATGCAGGGCAGTTCTCAGAGGAATCACCCTGCCGCAGTACATTGGTCTTTTTATTTTTTCACGTAATATCTTAAAGATTTACAAGAGAAGAGAAATGAGGTATGATAAGGAAAAGAAAGAAAAACGGAGGTGACGAGATGAAAGCGCAGAAACAACACGTATGGCGTTCCGCCTTGCTTTTCTTTGTGATTCTCCTTATTAACTGCCTGATGCCGAGCGGAGTTTGCGCGGATACCGGACCGAAACCCTCTGTACAAATTCAATTTCAGAACATGGGAGACGAACTCTGTTATGGGACCTTACTTTCCGAAAGTATCTCGACGGGTCCTGCCACGGCATGGGATGGAAGCAGCCCCTATGAGTCATGGCAGTATGGCGAGGATGGGAAAGAAATCTGGGAAGCCTTTGTATCTTATAAAGATACGAACGGGTTTTATTTTTTGCAGGAGTGGTGGGAATGTTCGGAAAGCAAGTGTCTGAACTGGGGATATTATCCGCCAAACCCGTTTAAAATCCTACTCTATTATCCGAAGACCAATACTTTCGCAGTGAGCGAGATTTGTCAGCGCTACGCTTTTGACAGTTACTATACGATAGATATGCGTGGAGTTACGGCATCGAGAGAGAACGAAACCATAGCACTGCCGCAGCCACAAAGAAGCTATGATTACACTTGGGAAATGATTTCTCTGCTCATTCGCATTCTGATAACAATTCTATTAGAAATCGTTATGGCAGTCGCGTGCGGTTTCCATGAAAAAAAGGTGCTGCGGCTAATCATAGGTATCAATCTCCTGACGCAGACCGTATTAAATGCGGCGCTGAACATGGTCAACTATCTCCATGGCTATCAGGCATTTGTCCTGCAGTATATATTTTTTGAAATTTTGGTATTTGTGCTGGAAGCGATCCTGTACTGCATTTTCTTTCCGAAAGTCAGCGAACGAAAATTCACGCAGGACCGCATCATTGGCTATGCGTTTCTCGCGAATCTGCTTTCCTTTGCCGGAGGTATGCTCATCGCAAAAGCAATCCCCGGGATTTTTTAAAGAACAGATTAGGTGGCTCTTTTATACCAGTAGATAAAATGAAAGTATCATGGAAAAGAGGAGGCAGTGATGACAGAAAATAAAATCATAGAATTTCATGGCGCTTATCATACCGCGTTTATTGATAAGCAATGCAATTCAAATTTGGCATATAAACCTCAGCTTGTGTATAATGACAATAAAGAGGAAAACTTAAAGGCTTTTTCACGTGATTATTTCGAAGCGTGCATCTACGACGAAGCGCACCATACCAGCGCGGACAGTTACAAAAAAGTGATGGATTACTTTGAGCCCTCGTTTATACTTGGGATGACGGCAACACCGGATAAACGTGATGACAATATCGAAGGCAGAAACATCTATGAAATCTTTGACCATAACATCGCTTGGTCACACGTCCGGACGCGTTTTTTTCCCTCGTGATGCTTTTTTTTGGCTCAAATTATGATTTGGATCAAGTCTTATGCAGCAAGACTATTTTCGCAAGCTCGTTGACAAGAAAACGAATGTTCAATATAATGAAGAAAACATCGCTGCGCGGAAAAAAGAAAGGATGGGACGATGGAACTGAACGGAAAAGACTATACCATACAGGCGGTCATGCTGCTGACCATATTGGTTTTATTTTTTTTACAGTATGTCCTCTGCAAAAAAGCGAAGAATCCATGGATCCGCGCGATCCCTTTTTTAGCGCCGCTTGCGGCACTGATCGGAGCTGCGGCATGTGCGCTGTCACCGGCAGGCGGCTTTATGGATTTTCGTATGCTGGGAGCGCTTTTGTGCGGGATCTACGCGATCATCTGTCTGGTGCCGATCCTGATCGCGCGATTTGTTTATCGAAGAAAACACAGTAGGAGGATGGTAAGATGAATGCAAATTTTAGGATAAATGATGCTGCATAAAATGGACGTTCTGCGAATTTTTGACAACAGCAATTTGGGAAGTTATTATAAATTTCTTGTAAAATACGAGCCGGAATATAGAATCCGCGTTGGAGAAGATGAAGAAAAAGACAAAAACTTTTCCGGTGTTCATCAATTATGACAAGGCAGAAGATATCAGTGATACGACGAAATATGAGGACCACTTTGCCGGAAATCATACGCTGATCGCGATATCGAAGTCCGGCCGGAGCGTAAACTCTGAGGATGTGCAGAATTTCCTGCATGCGCAGGAACGCGGAATTCAGGTGCATTTATTCGTAAGAAAGAATAAGGATGATAGTATTTCGAAAGAGTTCTATTACTTGGGGAATATGCGCGCGAGCGGAAAATGCAGGGAATTTATAATGCCCAAAACGGACAAAAAAGCGGTCGAAATCGAGTGGCTGCTGGATGTTCCGGTACGTGAAGATATTTATGAATACATTGTTAATGCATAGAGGTGAAAAATGAAGACGATACGTGTGGTCGCCGCAGTCATAAAAGCGGTAAATGAAGCAGGAGTGCCTATGATTTTTGCGACGCAAAGAGGATATGGAGAATTTAAGGGTGGCTGGGAATTCCCGGGCGGCAAGATTGAAGATGGCGAAACACCGCAGGAAGCGTTAAAACGTGAGATTATGGAAGAATTAGATACGGAAATCAAGGTGGGAGAATTGCTTGAGACTATCGAATATGATTATCCAACCTTCCATCTGTCGATGGATTGCTTCTGGGCAGAAATTGTTTCGGGTGATTTGATCCTCAAGGAACATGAAGCCGCAAAGTGGCTGACCATGGAAAGCTTAGATTCTGTGGATTGGCTGCCGGCGGATGTGAGACTGATTGAAACGATAAAAGCATGCTGCGCCTAAAGCAGTCGCCATGAAAAACTGAATCACAGCACAGATATGCTTAGAGCCCACTTTTTATTGGAAATTCGCAGTAAGGAGGGGCTTTTTTATTATGTAAGAACGTCGCTTGCGATGTTTTCGGAATCAAGGCAAAAGCGCCTTGCGAAGCGGCGCGCATTCATGAGCAGCATGTGCGCATAGAAATCTGGATTTCGTTATGCGTACTTTTCGTCCGGTATGTCTTTTTCTTGACAAAGTCGTGAATGGAATGGTAGAGTAAATTATGAAATAAATTTCTAAAAAGGAGGGTGAATATGAAAAAGCGCATACTGATTACTGCAATTATTTTCATGGTTTGCGCGGGGATGCTGAAGTATATGGACATTATCACGAACTATGAAATAGGCTTGTGGGATTATCTTCATTTTAGCAGAAAGCTTAACACAGAAGAACGAAGTTTCCTCAACTCAAAAGAAATCAATTACGGCATTGCTGTCAATGATGAACCCTTCGCTTTTGTTTCAACCGCCAATAATCAGAATAGCGGGATTTTGGTCGATTATTTCAACCAACTTTCTGTTATTTTGGAAAGCAGAATGCAGGCGGTTTCATACAACCACTATAATTTAGCCGTAAAATTAAAAGCAGGAGAAATTGACGCGGCAGTTTTGAACAAGACACCGATGAATAAAGAAGTCTTTTTATTTACGCAGCCGTTGTACAAGGAACATGGCAAGATTCTGGTCGATGGGGAGTCGCAGTTTGAAAAAATTACGGATATCTCCAATATATCCATCGCTGTGATTGCAGGTTCTACCGCGCACCGCGCGGCAAATTCCACCTACAAAAATAACAGTAGTCTGCATTTTGTTTTAACCGACAGCTTGGATGAAAGCTTTTTTCTGCTTGGCATGGGAGAGGTCAACGCGATTTTGGGAGATGAGGCCAAAATCGCCTATCATTTGAATCAGGCAATCAAAAGCAAACGTTTTAAGTTTCTTGCGGGGTCTGTCTATGAAGAAGATGTGGCGGTAGCGGTCAACAAGAATCAAAAACTGCTTTGTGCGATACTAAACAAGGGAATCCTGTCTATCAAAAAACATAACCAATATAAACATATCCATTCTAAGTGGTTTGGAAGTTTTGTTCCGGAAATCAAGGACTTTTCCGCACAGGCGTCAACAGCAAATATTTTGATTTTTACACTCGTCATTGCTTTTGTCATGTTAATCTGGAATCAGACCGTATCAAACAGAGTCAATCTTCGCACGCGTGAGCTGAGAGAAAGCCGCGCGGAGCTTCGCAGCATTTTGGATTCTCTGATGGATGGCATTATCGTTACGAATTCCGAAGGAAACATACAGGTGTGTAATCAAAGCGCATGCAAGCTGATGAGAATTAAGCAGGAGGAGGCTTTCACAGAAAATATTGATGAAATTGGAGAATTGGCACCTTATCTATGTCACGCGAATCAGCAAGAAGCCTTTGCTTATGGTGGAAAATACTACTTAATTGTCAAGCGTGAGCTGGATGGCGTATCTGGCAAAAATATTCTTATCATTAAAGATTATACACAGCGGCATTTTTATGAAAGATTATCAAGACAAGAGGCAAAAATGGCCGCGGTAGGGGAACTTTCCGCAGGGCTTGCGCATGAAATCCGAAACCCTTTGGGCTTGATTAAAAGCTACGTCTATATTATTCGTAAAAAGCTTTCTGATGAAGTCGATGCGCATGCCTTTGATGTAATTGATACATCTGTGGATCGAATTAACCATTTGATTGAGAATTTGCTTGGTTTTTCGAGGCTTTCCAATGAAAAATCCGTCAATGCGGACATTCAAAAACTTGTTTTGTCAGTAATCGCGCTGGAAAGAAAAAATTTAGAAAAAAACCAAATTCATATTTCCGCGGAATTTCATTTGGAGAAGGGGAGCAGCCTGATGCTGAACGAAGATGTTTTGAAGCTGATACTTGTCAATCTGATCAATAACAGTATCGACGCGCTTGCCGAAAAATCGATGGAAGAAAAAACGATACGAATTCACGTGGTGAACCTGGGAGGAAGCTTACAAATCGATTTTGCGGATAATGGAATCGGCATTCCGAAAGACCATCTGGAAACCGTCTTTAATCCTTTTTTCACCACGAAAGAAACCGGAACCGGTTTGGGTCTGTATATTCTGAATTCCGAAATTCAGAATAAAGGCGGGCAGATTACGGTGGAGAGTGCGGAGGGCAAAGGAACTGTTTTTCACATTTTACTTCCTGAGGAGGTCGAGAATGAAAGAGTCTAATTTGAAAAATTATGAGATATTGATTGTCGATGATGAAATCGAATATCAAAAGGTTGTGTCAATGATTTTAGAAGACGCAGGATTTATGACCGCAAGCTGTTCCAATGGAGCGGAGGCATTGGAATATTTGAAAGAAAATGAGATTGATTTGATTATTACGGATCTGCGTATGCCTGTTATGACCGGAACGGAGCTGATTCAAAAGATCAAAGAACTGGAGTATGACGCGGATATTCTGGTCGTTACCGCGTATGGAAGTATTGAAGGCGCGGTAGACGCAATTAAATTAGGTGCCGCGGATTATTTCGTCAAAAGCAATGATCTTGACGATCTGATAATGAAAGTAAACAGACTTGCCAAAATGCGTCGTCTGGAAAAGAAAAGCGGAATTTTAATAAAAAATCAGTATATGGAGGACGTATTCATGGATTCAAAGAATCCGGCATATCGGCAGATGATCGATATGTGCAACAGAACCGCGGACACCAACATTAACATTCTGCTGCTCGGCGAGTCCGGCGTAGGGAAAGAAGTCATCGCAAATTATATTCACAGAATCAGCAATCGTGCGAACGAGCCGTTCATCCCTGTGAATTGTCAGGTTTTCCCGGAGGGTGTCATTGAATCAGAGCTCTTTGGACATGAAAAGGGCGCTTTTACCGGTGCTGTCGGTTCCAGAATCGGCAAATTCGAGGAAGCAAATTACGGAACTTTGTTTTTGGATGAAATCGGAGATCTGCCGGTTATGACACAAGGCAAACTGCTGCGAGCCTTAGAAACGCGCAGCATTGAACGAATCGGAAGTAACAAACGAATTCATCTGGATGTGCGGTTTATTTTTGCGACCAACAAAGATTTGAATCATGAAATTGAAACTGGTGTGTTTCGGGACGATTTGCTTTACAGAATCAATACCTTGACGCTTACAATTCCGCCTTTGAGAGAACGAAAAGAGGATCTTCCGGGTTTGATTCATTTTTTTGTAAAAAAAATAGCAATCGACCAGAAAAAAAAAGAATATCGAAATCGATGAGGAGGTAATGCGGCAGCTTTTGGCTTATGATTACCCGGGTAATATTCGTGAATTAAAAAATATCATAGAGCGCATGATCGCGCTTTCCAGAAACGGAAAGGTTACGATAGCGGAATTATTTTTGCCGCAGGGAGGCTGCTCCATCTATACTGAAACGGGAGAAATTGAAGACCTGAGAACCGCAAGAGGAGAGTTTGAAAAAAAATATATCCGCGAAGTCTTAAAAAAAACGGAATGGAATATCGAAAACGCGGCGAGGGCATTGGGAATCAGCGTAAGACAGCTGTGGAACAAAATCGGACAATATGAAATCAAACGAAATGAAAACGCGCAGATCGGTCGCGTAAAAACTGAAGAAAATTTCACAAAATACTGAACATTATTTCACAATCTTTTTGTGATGCGTACGTGGTGAGGCTTGTATTACATACTAATACAAGCAAAGAAGACTGGAATTTCAACCTTCTGTTCAGCTTCTGCTTTTGGAGATAAGAATGGCACATTATTTGCTGTATAGTTATCAAACCGATAACATTTATGCAGAAGAATGTAGGAGGAAGATTATGAAAAAGATTTTATCTATTTTATTCGTTTTAATTCTTTGCTTAGGAATGTTCACAGCCTGTACCGGCGGAGATGATGACGGTGCGGATGTAGAATATCCAATTACAGTCAAGATCGCACATACGGACTCTTCTTCAAGATCCACACATGTATGGGCTGAATGGTTAGGAGAATATCTCGAAGAAAAAGCTCCGGGACATTTCAATGTTGAAGTTTATTCCGACGGTTCGCTGGGAGACACGCCGGACGCAATCGCGGGACTCGGCTTAGGTACGCTTCAGATGACCTTTGACTTGGCTTCCTGTTTCACGCAGGTAGCAGGGGACGCGTCCGCTTGCATCGACTTGCCATACTTATATCCTTCCTATGAAGATTGGGTAAAGGGAACTTTCGAAAACGGAGGACTTGAACTTTTCAACGAAACCATCAAAGGTGTTGATTTCTATTGCATTGACATGTATTACAATGGAATGAGACAGTTGATTTCCAGAGACAAGATTTATCACAACACTTCCGACTTGAAGGGTCAGAAGATTAGAATCGCGCAGAACGATCTGAACATTGAAATTTGGAAAGCAATGGGCGCGAACCCGACACCGATGGCATGGGGTGAGGTCGTAACTTCTCTTTCACAGGGACAGATCAACGCGTTGGATCACTCCTTGGGTGTATTCAATGACTTTAATCTGCATGAAATCGCGCCGTATGTTACACTTACAAATCACGCGTCTTCTCCATTCCCAATCGTTTGCTCCATGAAATGGATTGAATCCCTTCCTAAGGAAGACAGAATGCTCCTTGAAGACGGCGTGCATCAGATGGCCGCCTCTCAAAGAGACGAAGAAAGAGCGAAGGAATCGGAGTATCTGGATAGATTCGAAAAGGAAGGCGCGGAGGTTTACGCGTTGAACGCTGATGAAATCGCGGCACTGCAGAAAATTTCAGCTCCTGTATATGACTGGATGCGCAACAAAGTCGGTGATGAAATTATGGACAAGTGGCTTGCTACTGTACCTCAATAACGATGCGATTTTACTTTGAGGGCAATCAAAATTGCCCTCATATTTTTTAAGGAGGTGTCTGTAAATGAAGAAAGAAAAAGGTAACTTTTTCAACGCGGTAAACAAAGCCGAGGATATATGTCTCGTGGCGATGTTTGCTGCCATGGTCGCGGCGATTTTCCTGCAGATTATCATGAGATTTGTTTTTAATAATTCACTTTCATGGTCCGAAGAATTAGGGAAATTCATCTTTGTATGGATTTCATGGCTGGGCATCAGCATCGGAGAAAGACGCAGGGAACACATCAGAATCACTTTAATTGTGGATAAATTATCTGTAAAATGGCAAAAAATATTTGAAATTATCGCGAACATTTTACTTTTGGGGATTCTATTTGTAACGCTGTATTATGCTGTCATACTCGTGAAATCTCAGTCTCATGTACATTATGCCGGTATTAAAATCAGTACAAGCTGGGGTTATCTCTCCCTGGTGCTCGGCTGCGCGTTCATGGCGCTCAGATTGATTGGCGGTATTTTTACGAATATCAGTTTTCTCAAAAAAAGAGAGTATGAAAACGAAAAAATCGTAGAAGGAGGTGCTGTGTAATGGCTATTGCTGTATTGTTTATCGCGCTTGCAATCTTACTGGTAATAGGAGTTCCGGTAGGGTTCGCGATCGGCGGCGCTTCCATGATATCCATGCTGTTATGTTCTGATTTGAGTATGGTGATTAACGCGCAATACTGCTACAGCGGTATTTTCTCTTTTACCGTCATGGCAATTCCGTTCTTTATGCTTGCGGGCGTAATTATGTCTACAGGCGGAATCGCGAAGCGAATTGTTAATTTCGCTTCCGCGCTGATTGACTTTGTAAACGGTGCGATCGGATGTGTAAGTATCATTGCGTGTATGTTCTTTGGGGCGCTTTCCGGTTCCGGTATGGCAACCGCGTCCGCGATCGGAAGTATGATGATTCCGGAAATGAAAAGAAAAGGGTATGACCCCGCATACGCGGCTACAGTTGTCTGCTTTGGCGGCATCGTAGGTCCCATTATCCCGCCGAGCCTTTCTTTCGTACTTTACGGCGCGTCAACAAACGTGTCCATTCCGAAGCTTTTCCTCGCAGGTATCCTTCCGGGGATTTTAATCGGAATTATCTTCGTCATCACGAATATCGCCTTGTGTACCATAAACGGAACAGATTTGCGTAAGAACAGCGATACGGTTGTTGAAAAAGTTCCATGGAAAACTTCTATGGCAAACAGACTTAAAAATATTGCAAAGGCAGGCGTTGATGGCTTTTGGGCATTGCTTTCTCCGGTCATTATTCTGGGTGGAATTTATTCCGGCGCTTTTACTCCAACGGAAGCCGCCTGCGTATCGGTCGTATATTCGATGATCATCAGCTTGTTTGTATATAAAGACATGAATTTGAAGGGATTGTACAATGTGTTTCTCGACACTTCTGTTCTGAATGGGGTAACCTCGTTCTTATTAGGGTATTCTACTGTATTCTCCACCTTCATGACTTTTGAAAAAGTTCCGCAGATGATTACAACTTTCTTAACAAGTGTATCCGACAGTCCGTACGTCGTCCTAATGTTCATCAATCTGGTGCTGCTCTTGATCGGATGTTTCCTGGATACAGTACCGGCGATTATTGTCATGGCGCCGATGCTGCTGCCTACCGTAGAAGCCATGCATATCAATCCGGATCACTTAGGTGATATCATGGCTGTAAATCTCGCGTTAGGCTTATGTTCGCCGCCGTATGGCTGCAACTTGTTCGTTGGTGCCGCTGTCGCGAAGATTAAGATGGAATCTATGTTCAAATATATCATTCCATATTTCATCACAGGCGTCATTGCCTTGCTGATTATTACCTATGTTCCGGCATTGTCACTAGCGTTTGTACGTTAATTTACCAAGAAACCTTTCATATTTATATAAAGGACAGAAGTCCGCGTCAACCTCAGACTCTAAACTGAGATTGCGTCACGCGGACTTCTGTCCTTTGATTGCGGAGTGCGCGTCTGGCATGGCATGCATGCATGCTATGCTTCGATGCTGCGGATCAGGTTGATCATTTCAATCGCGCTTTCCGCGCATTCGCTGCCCTTGTTTCCTGCCTTGGTTCCGGCACGTTCAATGGCTTGCTCGATGTTTTCGGTGGTCAGCACGCCGAACATAACCGGAAGATTCTGGCTTAAAGATACCTGTGCGATACCCTTGGAAACCTCGCTGCAAACATAGTCGTAGTGAGAAGTGTTCCCGCGGATGACTGCACCGAGACAAATCAGGGCGTCATATTTACCCGTCTGTGCCATCTTGGAGGCAATGAGAGGAATTTCAAAAGCACCCGGAACCCATGCTACGTCAATATCCTCCGGCTTTACATCATGGCGCTGCAGGGTATCGATGGCTCCGGACAGGAGCTTGGAAGTGATAAACTCGTTAAAACGTGCGGCTACAATGCCGATTCTGGTGTTCTGTGATACCAATTTTCCTTCGTAAATGTTCATAATCGTTTCCTTTCTTGATTTTCGCGTATCGCGTAATGTGCAATCTTTGGTTTGTTTTCCTTCTGATTTCTTTTTTAGAGCGGCTAGAGCTTTGCCGCAAGTTAGTATTTTAACAGATGACCCATTTTTTCCTGTTTGGTCTTCAGATAGAAGAGGTCATGGGCATTAGCCGCGATCTGGATCGGCACTCGCTCGATGATGTCCATACCGTAGTCCGCAAGCTGGTAGACCTTGTCCGGATTATTCGTCAGGAGCCGAAGCGTTTTTGCGCCAAGATCCTGCAAAATCTGCGCGCCGATGAAGTATTCGCGCAGATCTGCCGCGAAGCCGAGCGCCAGATTTGCTTCCAGCGTATCCATACCGCGATCCTGCAGCTCGTACGCACGCAGCTTGTTGATGAGACCGATCCCGCGGCCCTCCTGGCGCATATAGAGCAGAATCCCGCGGCCCTCTGCGTTGATCTGCCGCATTGCCGCAGCAAACTGCTGTCCGCAGTCGCAGCGCTGGGAACCGAAGGCGTCACCGGTCAGACATTCCGAATGGACACGACAGAGCAGATTTTTGCCGTCGCCGATGTCGCCCTTGACCAGCGCGACATGATGCTCGCCGTTCAGCTTGTTGACATAGCCGTAGGCGGTGAAATCTCCGTATTGGGTCGGCATTTTCGTTTTGGCAACTAAGTCCACCAGTTTTTCGTGTTTTTTGCGGTAATCCTGCAGTGCTTTGATGGATATAAATTTAATATCATATTTTCGTGCCAGTTCTTTCAGTTCCGGCGTGCGCATCATGGTGCCGTCTTCCCGCATGATTTCGCAGCAAAGTCCGCATTCCTTCAGACCTGCCAGCCGCATCAGATCTACAGTGGCCTCTGTATGGCCGTTTCTTTCCAAAACGCCGTTTGGTTTCGCCAAAAGAGGGAACATATGCCCGGGACGGCGAAAATCATCGGCTCTGGCGTTTTCATCCACGCACATTCTTGCTGTATAGCCACGCTCCTGCGCAGAGATTCCGGTGGTTGTGTCCACGTGGTCGATGGAAACGGTGAAAGCGGTGCAGTGGTTATCCGTATTGTAATCCACCATCTGCGGCAGCTGCAATTTTTGGCAGTAATAGCTGCTCATCGGCATACAGATGAGCCCCTTGCCATGTACCGCCATAAAATTGACGTTTTCGGTGGTCGCGTATTCCGCGGCGCAGATGAAGTCTCCCTCGTTTTCCCGATCCGGATCATCGGTGCAGAGAATGATTTTACCCAGGCGAAGATCTTCTAATGCCTCTTCGATGGTGCTGAATTTGAAGTTATCCATATTGATTCGTCCTTTCTAAAATCCATATTTTTTAAGAAAATCCATGGTGATGGAAGTGTCTTTTGTCTCAGGTTTTGTCGGCGCCTCGGCAGGGCGTAGTAGCTTTTCGACATATTTGCCGATCACATCGTTTTCTAAATTTACGATATCGCCGACCTTGCGCTGCGAAAGTGTCGTTTGCGCGGCAGTGTGCGGAATGATGGAAACGCTGAAATCCTGTGCGGTAACCTTCGCGACCGTCAGGCTGATGCCGTCTATGGTGATGGAGCCTTTTTCGATGATATATCGCAGTAAGGCAGGCGCCGCAGAGATGGTATACCAGACGGCGATATCATCTTCGTGGATCTCGCGCACAGTACCGATGCCGTCGATGTGTCCGGACACGATGTGACCGCCGAAGCGTCCGTTCGCCGCCATCGCGCGTTCCAGATTCACGCGGCTTCCCTGACTGAGGTTGCCGAGAGCGGAGCGGCGCAGACTTTCATGCATGACGTCTGCCGTAAAGTAGCCGCTGCCATGAGAGGTGACGGTGAGGCAGACACCATTGACGGCAATGCTGTCTCCGTCCTGCACATCGGATAAAATTTTTACGGCCTGTATGGTGAGGCGCGAGCTGGCAGCACCATGTTTTACCGCCTGTATCTGACCGATTTCTTCTATGATTCCGGTAAACATGGGAAAATCACCTCGCTTTCCAGTAAAATATCCTCGCCGAACCTTCGGATGGTCGGCGCGCTTAAGTGGACACAGTCTTCCGGATTCGGATAACCGATGCCGCCGATCGGTCCGCGTGCGGTGTCGCCGCCCAAAAGCTTGGGCGCAAGGTAGGCTTGAAGCAGATGCACCTGTCCCGCGGAGAGGGCAGACCAGTTGAGACGGCTGCCGCCTTCGAGAAGGATACTGTCGATGCGCATGCTTCCCAGCTTTTCCATCAGCGACGGAAGGTGAAGATGACCATCCTCGCCCGTCGGTACGAAAAGAAGCTGACAGCCCGCTTCCTGAAGCGCGGCCGCTTTGGAGTCTGTCTCTGCTTGCGCATCCGGCGCTGAAGCATCGCGCATGCCGACAGCAAGGATTGTCGGAACTTCTCTCGCGGTCTTTACGATCTGCGCATCGAGGGGAATCTGTAAATGGGTATCCGCGATGATGCGCGTTGGGTTTTTACCTTCAGGAATGCGGCAGGTGAGGAGCGGATCATCGGCAAGAACCGTTCCGATGCCTGCCATGATGGCGGTATAGCGATTGCGATCGCGAT
>Ga0129311_1001844_pt1 | contig 14105 bp, 11 predicted proteins | sample Go1ome_FD_94435 | JGI IMG/M metagenome (GOLD analysis project Ga0129311, IMG submission 94435) | Western lowland gorrila individual fecal microbial communities from Wisconsin, USA - Go1022B metagenome | ecosystem: Host-associated > Mammals > Digestive system > Large intestine > Fecal | place... | reverse complement strand
TGGCTGCATCACTGCTCCCCGTCATTCGAGAGTTCTATACGCACGAAGAAAATGTTCAAGCATTTGAGGCATGGCTGAAAGAGCGGGAAAATAATTCTCAAAAGCACAGCAAGCGGAAATAAGCGCAAAGACGGAAATCGGAGATGCGAGGCTGTATCTATTTCGGTCACTCTTAAAAATGCCCAATTCTCCGCTATCATGGGAAATTGAAAGCAAAAAATATAGCTGAAACAGCCCAAAGCCGCTTCAGCTCTCGATTCTTCCTATTTTTAGTGTGTATCTAAATTGGTCACGCATGACAGATCAAGTGGATGTAACGATTTTCGTTACATCCACTTTTTTATCATGATTCACGAAGCAGGTCCCGCCTGCTCCGTTTTCATTCTCAAAATCCTCGCCGCACTTGTCCGTGAACAGCTTTTTTCCGTCCCGCGACGGCTCGCAGGACCCATACTCCACGGCAGCGCCCGGGGCCCCGGTCCGAAAAGGACGACAGTACTTCAAAAGCACTGTCGTCCTTTTTTCATCGTATCTTCGCTTTAACGGGCAAAGAAGCGGAAGGCCGTCCACTGGTGCAGCGTCTCGCCCCCCCGCAGAATGGGGGAGGGGAAGGCGGGGCAGTTCACCGCGTTGGGGAAATGCTGGGTCTCCAGACAGACGGCGTGGGACTGACCGTAGATCGCCCCATCTTTTCCCTTGCGCTCCGTCAGCCAGCCCGCGGTATACAGCTGCATCCCCTCCATGGAGGTGGTCATGTCCAGGCCGATGCCGGTGGCGGGGCACCACAGCTCCGCCGCAGGGCCCTCTCCGCCGTCGAGGACATAGTTGTGGTCGTATCCCCGCCCGCCGTTAAAAGCTTCGTCGTGGAGACGGTTCCCAAACGCCGCAGGGGTTCGCAGGTCCAGTGGCGTTCCGGCCACCGGGGCCAGCGTGCCCAAAGGGACGTTCCCGCTGTCGGTGGGGGTGTAGCGGCTGGCCCGCAGGGTCAGCACGTGGTCCTCCACCGTGCCGCTGCTGTGGCCGCCCAGATTGAAGTAGGTGTGGTTGGTGAGATTCACCACCGTGCTCTGCTCCGCCGCCGCCTTGTAGGCGATGGTGAGCTGATCGTCGATCAGGCGGTAGGTGACCTCCACCCGGAGGGCACCGGGAAATCCCTCCTCGCCGTCGGGGGAGGTGTAGGAGAAGGTGACTGCGTTTTGCTCACAGGCAAAGGCCCACATTTTTTTGTGGAACCCCTCGTTTCCGCCGTGGAGGCAGTTTTCCCCCTCGTTGGCCGTGACCCGGTACTCCCTGCCGTCGATGGTGAACCGGGCCCCGCCGATGCGGTTGGCGCACCGGCCGATGGTCCCGCCGAAGCAGGCGTCCAGCGTCCGGTAGCTCTCCAGATCGTCATAGCCCAAGCAGATGTCCGTCAGCTTGCCGGTCCGGTCCGGCACACGGATGGCCCGGACAGCTGCGCCGTAGGGCAGCAGCTCCACGGCGCATTTGCCGCTGGAAAGCTCAATAAGGGGCACTTCTCTGCCATCCAGCACGCCAAATGGCTTCAGTTGAAACATCTCTTATCCCTCATAGCCGTTGGGATGGCCGCTGTGCCACGCCCACGCGTCGGAAATGATCTGCTCCAGCCCCAGAACAGGCTTCCAGCCCAGTACCTGGGCGGCCTTTTTGTTGGAGGCGATCAGCACGGAGGGGTCGCCGCCCCGGCGGGGCTCCGCAACGGCCTTGATCTCCTTGCCGGTGACCCGGCGGGCCGTATCGATGATCTCCCGCACGGAATAGCCGGTGCCGTTGCCCAGATTGAACACGTCGCTGCTGCCGCCCCGCTCCAGATATTCCAGCGCCAGCGGGTGGGCCTCCGCCAGATCCTTCACGTGGATGTAGTCCCGCACGCAGGTGCCGTCCGGTGTGGGGTAGTCCTCGCCAAAGATGCCGATGTGGTCCCGCTGTCCCAGCGCCGTCTTCATCACCAGGGGGATCAGGTGGGACTCGGGGTTGTGGTCCTCGCCGATGCCCGCCTCAGTGTCGGAGCCGGCGGCGTTGAAGTAGCGCAGGGCCACATAGCGGATGCCGTAGGCGCCGTCGCACCACTTCAGCATATTTTCAATGGCCAGCTTGGTGGCGCCGTAGGGGTTGGTGGGTTCTGTGCGGTCGCCCTCCTCGATGGGCTGCTTCTCCGGCTCGCCGTAGGTGGCCGCCGTGGAGGAGAACACGATCTTGTCCACGCCGTGGGCCTGCATGGCCGTCAGCAGGGATACCGCGCCCTCCACGTTGTTACCGTAGTATTTCAGAGGGTTGGTCACGCTCTCACCCACCAGGGAGAAGGCGGCGAAATTGATCACGCCGTCGATCTTGTTTTCCGTAAAGACCTGATGCAGGAAAGACCCGTCCCGCAGATCACCCACATAGAGCTTCCGCGCGCCCTTGACGGACTGCCAGTGTCCGGTGCGCAGATTGTCCGCTACGATCACATCATAGCCCCGCTTGACCAGCAGCGCCACCATGTGGCTGCCGATATAGCCGGCGCCGCCGGCCACCAGAATGGTTTTCATATGCACATCCTCCTTGTTTTTATACGCTGTGGATAAATCTCAAAAAGGCCTCCCGGCCCTCCGGGGTATACTTGAAAACGCCGGCGTGCTCCAGAACCTGCGCAAATACCGCGCCGACCTCCCGCCGCAGGATCTCCTCTGCGTTTTCCGCGGTGAATGTATAGCGGGTTTTCAGCTCCTCCGCCCAGTCCGCGTGCTTGGCCAGCGTCTCGTCGGCCCGCAGATCGTCGCCATGCACCAGCGCCTGTGCCACGCCGTTCAGCTCGTTCTTCAGCCGGGAGGGGAGCACCGCCAGACCCATGACCTCGATGAGGCCGATGTTCTCCTTCTTGATGTGGTGCAGCTCCTGATGGGGGTGGTACACCCCCAGGGGATATTCCGCGGTGGTGATGTTGTTGCGCAGCACCAGATCCAGCTCGAACTGCCCTTTCCGCATCCGGGCGATGGGGGTGATGGTGTTGTGGGGCTCGCCGTCGGTCTCCGCGAACACAAAGGCCGCCTCGTCCGTATAGCCCCGCCAGGCGGCGAGGATCCGGTCGGCCAGCTCCACCAGACGCTGATCATCTTTGCAGCGGAGACGGATCACAGACATGGGCCACTTGACAATGCCGGCCTCCACGTCCTCGAAGCCCCGGAAGGTGATGGTCCGCTCCACCGGGGCCTTCTCCATGGCGAAGGTGTAGCAGCCGCCCTGGAAATGGTCGTGGCTGAGAATAGAGCCGCCCACAATGGGGAGATCGGCGTTGCTGCCCACAAAGTAGTGGGGGAACTGCTTGACGAAGTCCAGCAGCTTGCGGAAGGTGGCTTTGTCGATCTTCATGGGGGTATGTCGGCCGTTCAAAACGATGCAGTGCTCGTTGTAGTAGACATAGGGGCTGTACTGGAGGAACCAGTCCTCCTGATTGATGGTGATGGGGACGATCCGGTGGTTCTGTCGGGCGGGGTGGTTGAGCCGTCCGGCATAGCCCTCGTTCTCCCGGCAGAGCTGGCACTTGGGGTAGCTGGTCTGGGGCGCGGCCTTCGCCGCGGCGATGGCCTTGGGGTCCTTCTCAGGCTTGGACAGGTTGATGGTGATGTCCATATCCCCGTAGGGGGTGGCGGCCTTCCACTTCACATCCCGGGCGATGCGGTAGCGCCGGATGTAGTCCGTGTCCTGACTGAAGCGGTAAAACCAGTCTGTGGCCGCCTTTGGGTCGTCCTGATACAGCCGCCGGAATTCACGGATGACCTGAGCGGGCCGGGGGGTCAGCCGCCCCATCAGCTCTGTGTCGAACAGATCCCGGCTGGTGGTGTCGTCCTCGATCCGCCCCCGGGCCGCCGCGTCGTCCAGCAGTTCCTTCAGAATGTCCTCCAAGGGCCGGTCCTTGACCTGCTGGGGCTCCTCCCAGGAATCCATTCCCATGGCTTGCAGCAGGGAGTTGACCGCCCATGTGCGGTCATATTCTTCTATAAGGCCTGTGCGGAGGGCGTAGCCCACCAGATCCTTGATGGCTTGGTAACTCATGCGCGGTTCTCCTTATCCCAATTTGATGCCGCCGGCGGGGCGGATCATCACCACATGGCAGCGGCCCTGTCCCAGCGCCGCCTCTGTGGCCGCCTTGAATTTCTCCAGCATATCCAGGGGGACAAAGGCCTGGGCGGTGCCGCCGAAGCCGCCGCCGTGGACACGGACGGCGCCCCGCCCCTCCAGAATGCGCTCGCACAGGGCGATGGTCACCATCAGCTCCTGGGCGGTAACGCTCCCGGTGGGGATGATGTTTTGCAGATACATGGCGGAGGACCGCCCGGACTCCCGCACCAGGGTGAGGAACCGGTCAAAATCCCCCTGACGGAGGGCCTCTTTTTCCGCCTGCGCCCGGCGGTTTTCGCCGTAGACGTGGAAGGCCCGGTTTACCGCCCGATCCCCCGCCGCTTTTCTGACCTTGGGCAGCTCCGCAAGGAAGTCCTCCTCCGGGACCTCCCGCAGCACCTCTTTGCCGAACACCCGGCAGACTGCCCGCAGCTCCTCGGTGATGGCGCTGTACTCCCCGGTCAGATCCTCGTGCCCTGCGCCGGAGTCCAGAATACACAGGGCGTATCCGTAGGCGTGGAGATCCACGTCCAGCCGCTCCACCACCGGGTGGGCCGTGTCCGCAAAGTCGATGGCCACCACGCCGCCCACGGAGGAGGCCGTCTGGTCCATCAGGCCGCAGGGCTTCCCGAAGAACACATTCTCGGCGTACTGGCCGATCTGGGCCAGCTCCACCGGCGTACAGTGCCCCGCCCAGAACAGCTCGTTGAGCATGGTGCCTATCAGCACCTCATAGGCGGCGGAGGAGCTCAGACCGCTCCCCTTGGGGACGGTGGAGGTCATATACACGTCCAATCCTCTGTTGTGCAGGTCGCAGCCCATCTCGCTCATGCGGGCGGCCACCCCCCGGATCAGAGCCGCCGAGGTGTTCACCTCGTCCTGCCTGGGGGTCAGCTCGCGGAGGTCCACCTCCGTCATGGGGTAGCCCTGAGACAGCACCCGGATGACTCCGCTTTGGGTAGGCGCCGCGGCCGCCAGAATATCCAGATCCACAGAGGCGGCCAAAACGCAGCCCCGCTGATGGTCTGTGTGGTTGCCCCCGATCTCTGTGCGGCCCGGTGCGCTGAACAGCGCCTGCGCCGGGCGGTCAAAGGTCTGATGAAATCCCTCTGTAACCTCGATGCAGCGGGAACGGGCTCTTTCCGCCCCCTCTGGGCCATAAAGCCGGGTGAGTGTCTGCTCAAACGCGGCCTGCTGCAGCTGCAATTCCAGCCCCGTATGTGTCATTGCTTACGCCTCCTTATGTTCTTCGTACTTTTTATCTCTTTGCGAGTTTTTCTTCCCAAGACTGTCGTTTTTACGACTTTTTCAGATCCTTTGCAGTGACGGCCTCATACTCCAGCCACACATAGCGGCCGTCTGTCAGTTCGATCTCCGGGGAAGGCTCGCCCCCTGCGGAAAGGGAGACGGCAAGATCCAGAATACTCTGCGCCAATCCTGAGGCATCGTTGCGGACGGTGCCTTTCAGCGTCCCCTCCCGCAGGGCCTCCAGCGCCGGCGGCGTAGCGTCCACGCCCACGATAAAGGGCATGGTGTTTTTATCCAAGCCGGCTTCCTCGCAGGCGTCGATGGCGCCCAAGGCCATGTCGTCGTTGTTGGCAAAGACGACCTCGATATTCTCACCGAAGTCCCGCAGCCACTGGCGCATCTTGATGTTGGCCTGACCGCGCTGCCAGTTGGCCGCGCCGCTGGCCAGCTTTTCCGCCGCGACGCCCGCCTTTGCCAGGGTGGAGATGCAGTACTCCGTCCGGAGCAGGGCGTCCTGATGCCCGGGCTCGCCCTCCAGCATCACGTATTGTATCACGCCGTCGCCGCTGCGGTCCAGGGCATCGCTGTGGGTCTGCCATGCATCCAGCACCAGTTCCCCCTGTAAGATTCCCGCGTCGCCCCCGGGGAGACCCACGTAATAGGCGTGCTTCCAGCGGCGCAGATCCTCCTCCACCGGCTCGCGGTTGAAGAATATCACCGGGACCCCCGCCGCCTGGGCCTTGTCAATGATAACGGCTGCCGCCGTGCGGTCCACAATGTTGACGCAGATCACATCGTATCCCCGCTCCAGAAAGCGGTCCACCTGTTCATTCTGGGCGGTTTGGCTCTCTTGGCCGTCGGTAAGATATAAATTGAGCTTTACGTTCTGCTCCTGTTCCTTTTCCAGCGCGACCCGCTGCAGCTCCCTGCCCACAGTATCGATAAAAGTGTCCTCCTGTTGGTACAGTGCCACTCCGATCCGCAGCGTTGGCGTGGGGTCTGTGTTTGTATGGCAGGCGGACAGTGTCAGCAGCGATAAGGCTGCGATCAGGCAACAGATCCTTTTCATACGGCATCCTCTCCTCCCGGCCTTACGTTACAGGGAACAGCAGCTTTTGGTTGTCGCTGTCGTACATGGTTTCCTTCCGGACGATGGAAAAGCCCACAGTGGAGACCCCTGTCCAGTTCTCGTGCCGCGCCAGCTTTGCACCGGCCTCCACCGCCAGATATCCGGCGGAGAACACGTTGACCGCGGCGATGGACGTAACACGCCCCTTCTCCAGCGCGGCGGCGATGCCGGAGGTAGAGCCGCACCCGTAGAGCAGCGGGAAAGCGGGTTCGCCCTTTGACAGCTCCGCCATGTCGCTGAGGGCTGCCGCCTCAAAGGCGATCACCGCGCTTGGCCGCTCGATCCGCAGAATGTCCGCGAAGGAGGTGCTGCCGCAGTTCCACCGGCAGATGCGCACCTGCCGGCCCTCCCGCTCCAGGACCGCCTTTGCCGCTTCCAGCCGCTCCCGGATGCCGTTGTCCCCGGGCAGACTGTCCAGCAGCAGCACTGTGCCCCCGGCGGGCACGCCGTTGAGGGCCGCCGCACCCAGGGCCTCACCCAGAGCCTGGTGATCCATGGTCACAGAGGCCGCAGCCCCCCATGCGGCCATGTCCGTCTCCACCGTGACGAGGGTGGTCTTTCCAGAGACGGCGGATACCGTGTCACCCAGAACCTCCCGGTCCGCCGGGATCAGCAGGATGGCGGGAGCCGCGCCGGCTACCTCCCGCTCCAGCAGCTCTACCTGTTCGGCGGCGCTGTTGTCTTCGGACGGGGTCAGGAAACGCAGCTCCACGTTCAGGTCCTTCGCCGCCTGCTCCATGCCCTTGCGCATGGTAGAAACCGCGCCGTCTCCGTCCCGCAGAATGACGGACATCTCCAGCAGGGCGGGGCGGTGGTGTTTTTCGCCGGGGGCAAAGGCTAAAAGCCAAAACAGTACGCTCAGTCCCACCAGGGGGAGGGTCAGCTGCAATAACACTTTTCGATTCACGGCTCCCCCTCCTTCCGATACTTCCGGGCGTCCTCTTCCTCCAGGGCGGGCAGACAGATGCGCACGACGGTCCCGTTGTCCGGTTCGCTGCGGATGGTAAGACCGTAAGCGGAGCCAAAGGTCAGCTGGATGCGCTGGTGAACGTTGCGGAAGCCGATGCCGGAGCCCTTTGCCTTGGGGACATTTACAGCCCGGCTGGGTTTCAGGAGCTGCTCCACGACCTCCTCGGACATGCCGGGTCCGTTGTCCTCTACCTCGATGATCACAGCTTCCCCCTCGCGGAAGGCGCGGATGTGGATCTCGCCCTCGCCGTCGGCATACTCCATGCCGTGGTAGATGGCGTTTTCCAGAATGGGCTGGATGATGAGCTTGATGGTGTAGAGCTTTTCGATCCCCGGCTCTGCGGAGATGTCGGCGGAGAACTTGTTCTTATAGCGCATTTTCTGGATGGTCAGGTAGTTGCGGGCGTGTTCGATCTCGTCGCCGATGGGGATGATAGTGCTCCCCTTGCTCAGGGAGATCCGGAAGAACCGGGCCAGGGCCGTCAGCATGACCACGGCCTCCTGGGTCCGTCCGTTCTCCGTCATCCAGACCACGCTGTCCAGGGTGTTGTACAGGAAGTGGGGGTTGATCTGGGATTGCAGCACGTCCAGCTCGCTGCGGCGTTTTTCCTCCTCCTGCTGAAGGATGTCCTCCATCAGGTGCCGCATGGTAGAGACCATGGACTGGACGGAGTGGCTCAGGTGCTCCACCTCGTAGGGGCCGTCCACGTCGAAGTCGACAGACTCCGCCCCCTTTTCCAGCTCCCGCACTGCGCGGTCCAGCTTCTTCATGGGGGCGGTGATCCATTCGGAAAGCCGCAGGTTTACAAATACCAGCAGGAATATGGAGAAGGACACCACAAACAGCGCAAACGGCAGCAGCTGGCTGTAATTGTCCCGGAGGGTCTCCATGGGCTCTACGCCCACCAGCTTCCAGCCGGTGTAGCCCACGGTTTTTACCGTCACCTGCCGGCGCTGGGACTGGAATACCTCCGTATACGTCCCGTCGGAATAGGCGGCGGCCCTCAGGTTGTTTTCCTCCTGCAAGCCCGCGTAGAGAAGCTGCTGGCGGGGGTGGTAGATGATCTCTCCGTTTCCGTCGATCAGGTAGAGATAGCCCTGTCCGTTGGAAAAGGATACGTCCTTGCAGATCTGCTCGATGCCGCTGAAGTTCATGTCCACCAGCAGCACGCCGCTTTGAATGGCGCCTGCGTGGGTCAGTTCCACATGGCGGCTGAGGGATACCACCCAATGATACCGCGCGTCGGGGTCCTCAAACAGATGCTGCACATGGGGCGTGGAAAAGTGAAGATTTTCAATGCGCTCCATGGCGGCGGTAAACCACCCCTCGCGGCTGGGGGTCACGCTGTTTTTCAGTTCGGTCAGGGGGGTGGCGGAAATCAACCCGCCCTTTTCGTCAAATACCGCCAGAGACACCAACACATCCCGGTCTTTGGCATACAGCAGCTCCAGGGCATTGCTCAGCCCCTGCACCGTGCCCTCCTGCTCCAGATCTGCGCTTTTGATGACCCGGTAATACACCGTGTCGGACACCCGCATCATGTTGCGCAGATAGCTGTCCAGATTCCAGTTTACCTGGGCCAGCACACGCTGGCTGCTCTCCGCCGCCATCTCGTTGGCGGAGGAGGAGAAGCGCAGCAGCAGCGCCATGCCCAGAAACAGCATGCCCACCACGGCCACAGCGGTAAAGGCAATGGACAGGATCATCTGAACACTGGACCGGTGATATAAGGTTTTCCACCGCATTCTAAAGCCGGAAGGTTTCTTATCCACAGGCGGCTCCTCTCTGTTTTCTTACTTACCTGCGCTGCGGTACTTCGTGGGTGTCATGCCGAAATGCCGCTTAAACACATAGCTGAAATAGTTGGGGTCCTCATAGCCGCACCGCTGGGCGATCAGATATGTCTTGTCCTCCGTGCCGCGGATGGCCTCGGCCGCCGCCTCCATCCGAACTGTGGTGACGTAGGCGGTGAAGGTGGTGCCCGTTTCCCGCTTGAACAGGGTGGAAAAATAGGTGGAGCTCAGATGCAGATAGGCGCACAGCTTTTCCACCGACAGGTCGCTCTCCGCGTAGTGCTGCCGGATATACTCCTTGGCCGTTTCCACCGCCTGTCCCGCCGAATCCGTCTGCCGGCGGCGGATCAGGGTGCGCAGACGCAGATAGCGCTCGGCGCACCAATGCTCCAGCTCCCCCAAAGCGGGCAGCTCAGACTCCTGCAAAGGCAGAGAGAAGTCCGCGCCGAAGACCTCCTCCACGCCCACGCCGGAGCGCCGGGTTATCTTCATCAGGTGGGTCACCAATTCCAGGAGGAACAGGCTGTACTGTCCGGCGGAGGGGTTGGCCACCCGGATCTTTCCGGCCAGGGCCGCAGTCGCCTCCCGGACCTCCTGTTCGCTGCCCAGTCTTACTGCTGCCGTCAGCGTTCTCTCGTCCGCTTCCTCAAAGGTGAGCACCTGGCCGCCGTCCGGCTCCAGGTCGCCGATATAGATGACCTGTCCCCGGCCCACCATGGAGCGGTATTCCAGGGCCGTTCTCGCCTCGGCGGCGGACCGCGCCATACCGGACAGCTCCTTGCAGGGCGCGCCCACCCCCACGGTCAGGGTCAGATCCAGGTAGGAGGCGGCCAGGGTGCAGGCCCGGTCCAGAATACGGATCAGGTCATAGATGGTAAACTTCTCCGTCAGGCTGACGATCAGCGCCACCCAGTCGTTGTACAGGGAGAGCCTGCACCGGTCCGCCGTCAGCGACTCCTCCAGCAAATTCTGGACGGACAGGGTGGACAGGGCGTTTCTGCTTTCGCTGCCGATATAGGCCAGCCCCACCGCCCACTCCTCGCCCTGAAGGTCGATATCCAGGTGGGCCGCCCGCTCCTGCTCTGTTCCCGGCTCGATGCGGCCGTCCAGAAGATTGGCATAGAACAGTTCCCGCAGAATGGGCAGATTTTCCGTATAGCGGCTGCGGAGAAGCTCCACATTCCGCCGCTCCGCCCGCTCCCGGTCCAGCTGCTCCTTCAGCCGCCGAAGTACGGCGGACAGCTCGTCGGCGTTGATGGGCTTCAGGATATACTCCACCACGTTCATCTGGATGGCCTGCTTGGCGTATTCAAAGGCGTCGAAGCCGGAAAAGACCACAAAGCGGGCCGCCGGGAGCCGGTCTGTCAGGATGCGGCACAGCTCCAGCCCGTCCATAAAGGGCATCTTGATGTCCGTCAGGATCACGTCGGGGCGCAGGCTCTCCGCCAGCTCCAGGGCGTCCTGGCCGTTGGCGGCCTGCCCCACCAGAGAGAAGCCCAGCCCCAGCCAGTCCATCTTCCGGCTGATACCCTCCCGGATATCCTCCTCGTCGTCCACCAGCAGCACACGGTACAGCTCCATGATCCGGCCCCCTCTCAAGCTCTGTGCGGCACAAGGGCCGCTGTACGGCCATTATACCATATCTCTCCGGGAAAAACAAAGATGGCTCGCAAATGCGGGCCATCTTTGTCACAGATCATTTTTTCACCAGGTACTTCTGCATATCCAGCGCACAGGCAAACAGGATGATGCCGCCCTTGATGAGGTATTGCAGATCCTGTGGCACGCCCACCATGGTCAGACCGATGAAGATCAAGCGCAGCATCACAACGCCGATGACGATGCCTCTGATCTTACCGATGCCGCCCACGAAGGACACGCCGCCGATAACGCAGGCCGCGATGGCATCCAGCTCGTAGTTCAGGCCGGTGTTGACCGTGTTGGAGCCGATACGGGCGCCCTCGATAAAGCCGGTGAAGCCGTACATGGCGCCCGCCAGCGCGAAGACGCCCATCGTCACGGCGAACACATTGACGCCGGAGACCCGGGCGGCCTCCTCGTTGGAGCCCAGGGCGAACATATTCTTGCCGAAGGTGGTCTTGTTCCAGATGAACCACATGACAGCCGTCAGCACGATCGCGAACAGCACATAGCGGGGAACGGGCGTGCTGCCGACACTGAACAATTTGCCCTTGACAAAGCTCGTATAGGACTGGTCAAGGTTGGAGATGGCCGCGCCCTTGTTGTTGCCCATCTGGACATACAGCAGCAGGCAGGTATTCAGGATCAGCTGGGTGCCCAGCGTCACGATGAAGGGGTGCAGCTTGAATTTTGCCACGAAGAAACCGTTGAAGCAGCCAATTGCCGCACCGATGAGCATGGCCAGCAGGACGACCACGATAACGGGCAGCGTGCCGATCTGCGGCCACATCTTATTGGCCAGGTTGGCGGCGTTCTGCAGCAGCGACGCGGAGATACAGGCGGTCAGACCCACCACGCGGCCGGCGGACAGGTCGGTACCCGTCAGCACGATACAGCCGCCGATGCCCAGGGCGGCGGGCAGATAGGCCGCCGTCTGGGAGAGAATGTTGATCAGGGATGGGGCCTGGGTGAAGTTCGGGTTTTTGATGGCGATGTAGATGACCGCGATGACCATGATGATGATCAGGGCGTTGTTCAAAAGGAGATTGCCTACCCGCTTGGCTGTCCACGGTTGACGGACACGGGCCTTTTTCTCCTGCACGTTCGGTTCTTGATTCACAGTAGTCGCTCCTCCTTACACATATTTGGCCGCCAGGGTCAGGATCTCCTCCTGACTGGTGTTCCGGGCGTCCACCTCGCCGGCCAGAATACCGCCGGACATGACCAGGATACGGTCACAGATCCCCAGCAGCTCCGGCATCTCGGAGGACACCATGATGACGCCCTTCCCCTCCTTGGCCAGGTCCAGGATCAGCTGGTAGATCTCGTACTTCGCGCCCACGTCGATGCCGCGGGTGGGCTCGTCCAGCAGCAGCACCTCGGGCGTGGTCAGCAGCCAGCGGCCGATGATGACCTTCTGCTGGTTGCCGCCGGAGAGGGAGCGGATCTGGGTGGTCTGACTGGGCGTTTTGATGTGCATGGCCTGGATGGCCCAGTCGGTATCCTGTTTCATTTTCTTTTCGCTGAGGCACAAACCGCCCATCAGATAGCTGCTCAGGTTGGAGATCACGGTGTTCTCCTTGATGTCGCGGATGCCGAAAATGCCCGTGGCCCGGCGCTCCTCCGTCAGCAGGGCGAAGCCGTTTTTAATGGCCTCCCGGGGGGAGCTGTTCTTGATCTCTTTGCCGTGAAGGCGGATCACGCCGCCCTCTTTGGTCATGGCGCCGAACAGGTTCTCCAGCACCTCTGTGCGGCCGGAGCCGTCCAGTCCGGCGATGCCCAGCACCTCGCCCTTGCGCAGCTGGAAGCTGGCATCCTTCAGGCGGGTGTACTTGCCGGACAGGTGCTCCACGTCCAGGATCACATCGCCGGGCACGTTGTCCTTGGGGGGGAAGCGGTTGGTCAGCTCGCGGCCCACCATCAGCTTGATGATCTCGTTCATGGTCAGGTCCTTGGCCTGGCGGGTGGCCACCCACTGGCCGTCGCGCATGACGGTGACATCGTCGCTGATGCGGAGGATCTCGTCCATCTTGTGGCTGATGTAAATGATGCCGCAGCCCCGCTCCTTCAGCATATTGATGATGCGGAACAGGTGCTCAACTTCGGCCTCCGTCAAAGAGGAGGTGGGCTCGTCGAACACGATGACCTTTGCGTTGTAGCTGACCGCCTTGGCGATCTCTACCATCTGCCGCTGGGAGACAGGCAGGGTGGACATGATAGCCTTGGGATCCACATGGACATCCAGCTCCCCGAAGACCTCCCGCGTGCGCTTGCGCATGGCGGCCTCGCTGACCATGATGCCCGCCACCTTGGGATAGCGGCCCAGCCACAGGTTGTCCATCACGCTGCGGGTCAACGCCTGATTCAGCTCCTGATGGACCATGGCGACGCCGTTTTCCAGCGCCTCCTTTGAACTTTTAAAATCAACTTCCTTGCCGTCCAGAATGATGGTGCCCCCGTCCTTGGCATAGATGCCGAAGAGACACTTCATCAAGGTAGACTTTCCCGCACCGTTTTCGCCCATCAGTGCATGGACGGTGCCGGGACGGACGGTAAGGGAAACGCCATCCAGCGCCTTGACACCGGGGAATTCTTTTGTGATATTCCGCATTTCCAGCAATGCCGGCTGCTCCATATGCGTTTACCTCCTATCTGCGTGATTCCCGCGGCGGGAAGGGCCCTGCGGCATGCGCCGCCCGTCTTGAGGACCGTTTCCGCTGCGGGGTCAAAGGCGGCCCGGAAACGAACCGCCTGAGTATAAAGCGGGGCTGTCGATTCGACAGCCCCGCTTTTTCTTACTGCTTTGAATGGGGCGAGAGCCGATGGGCTTGGCTTATTCGCCGGTATAAGTGGCGTAAGGCACGCGGATCTTGGCAACGCCCTCGTCCACGTTGAAGGAGGAGGTGTTATCCATCAGCTCGCCGCCGCCGTTTACGCTGCTGACCAGGTTCAGGATGGTGGAGGCCATGCCCTCAGCGTCCTGCTTGATGGTACCGGTCATCTTGCCCTCGTTGATGAGCTGCTTGGCGGAATCGGTGGCGTCAACGCCGAACACGGGGATGGTCTTGCCGCCGTCGCCCAGGTTGTAGCCGGCGCCCTGCAGAGCAGAGACAGCGCCCTCGGCCATGCCGTCGTTGTTGCAGATGATCAGCTCGACCATGTTGCCGTTGGCCTCGGAGTACTCGGGCAGGATGGTGGCCATGTA
>Ga0129311_1001843_pt1 | contig 14106 bp, 14 predicted proteins | sample Go1ome_FD_94435 | JGI IMG/M metagenome (GOLD analysis project Ga0129311, IMG submission 94435) | Western lowland gorrila individual fecal microbial communities from Wisconsin, USA - Go1022B metagenome | ecosystem: Host-associated > Mammals > Digestive system > Large intestine > Fecal | place... | reverse complement strand
GTATGAATATGGCGATTATTGTATTGTCAGTGACAAGACGGATTATGGTGTGACGTTGTATGATCATATTATTTTGAATGGCAGCAGTGTCAAAGAAAATGATATTATATATTAGATATAGATGAAAGGGGAAGAAATATGCTTACAGAGAATGTAATAGAGGTTGAAAAGCGTGTCCAGGCTGCCTGTGACAGAGCAGGACGTTCAAGAAATGAAGTCACTTTGATCGCAGTGAGCAAGACAAAGCCGGTGAGTGATATTGAAGAGGTACTGACAACAGGTATTCTTGACTACGGTGAGAACAAAGTTCAGGAATTATCCGACAAATACGAAGTGCTTCCGAAGAATATTCGCTGGCATATGATCGGACATCTTCAGCGCAATAAGGTCAAATACCTGATGGGCAAAGATGTCCTGATTCATTCCGTAGATTCACTGAGACTGGCAGAGCAGATTGAGCATGAGGCTGCAAAGGCGGATATCGTGATGCCGGTACTGATCGAGGTGAATGTGGCAGAAGAAGAATCCAAGTTTGGGACAACCAGTGAGGCTGCCATGCAGCTTGTGGAAGCGGTGTCGAAGATGCCGCATATCAAAATCAGGGGATTGATGACAATTGCGCCATTTACGGATAATCCTGAAGATAATCGTATCTATTTCAGAAAATTAAAACAATTATCTGTTGACATAAAAAGCAAAAACATTGATAATGTTGATATGGATGAATTATCAATGGGCATGACGGGAGATTATGAAGTTGCAATTGAAGAAGGTGCAACAATGGTCAGAGTGGGAACCGGTATATTCGGCAAGAGAAATTATCAGATATAGATAATTTGCAGTTATTTGAAGCAGGAGACATTTGAAGGGCTGGTTTTGAATAGTTGGTAATTGATTAAATAAGTAGAGGAGCGTATAGCAGAATGAGTAAAGGCTTTAACAAAATTCTTGATTTTATGAAGCTTAATGATGATGAATATGAAGAATATGATGATGAAGAGATAGATACAGAAGAGGAGCTGGAGGAGGCACCGAAGAAAAAGACATTTGCACGCAGTACGGCGAATAGCAGAAAGACATCTGCGAGACAGAAGGACGAGCTGGAAGATATGGCAGATGACTGGGATGATGAGCCAGAGGTGAAGAGTACACGGTCAACACAGGCTCATACTTCATCACGAAGCACGCGTAAGGCAACGCCTTACGGCAGGAGCAGCAAGATTGTTCCGATGCACTCCAATATAACATCCCGTAGCATGGAGGTATGTGTTTCAAAACCGGATGAGTTTGATACATGCCAGGAAATCTGTGATATTATCCTGTCAGGAAGAGCTGCGATTATCAATTTTGATGCTGTAACAACGCAGGAAGCTCAGAGAATTATTGATTTTGTTTCCGGTTCCTGTTATGCGATCAACGGCAATATTAAGCCGATATCAGATACAATTGTTATTGTGACACCGGAAGATATTGATATTACAGGCGATCTTCAGGAACTGGCATCTTCAAGTGTCAATGTACCTGCTTTTGGATATTCTGAAGAAGAGGAATGACTATTCGGAAACGGGAACAGGAAGAAACAGGATGATGAGATCAATAGACAGATGAAGGAGGTCTGGAATTAATGTTAACACCAATTGAAATTCAGGGTAAGACTTTTAAGAACAGTGGTATGGGGTATTCAAAGGCAGATGTGGACAGCTTTTTCTCAAGTGTTTCTGCTGATTTTGAAGCACTTTACAAGGAGAATCTTTCTTTGAAGGAAAAGATCAATAATCTGGATGCAAGTCTCAGCCATTATAAGGAAATAGAGAAGTCACTTCAGAAGGCACTTGTTCTTGCAGAGACAACTGCAGAGGAGACAATTGTAGGTGCGAAGAAGAATGCCACTGTTATTGAACAGGAAGCCGTTTTGAAGGCACAGTCTATTGTGGCAGATGCTAAGGTGGAACTTGAGCAACTGCATGTGAAGACAACAGATCTGCTTCAGCAGTATGACCGCTACAGAACACAGTACAAAGCACTTGCTTCGGCACAGCTGGATCTGCTGAATTCAGAAGCATTTGATATTGATGTTGCAACGATGAAGGCAATTTCAGGCCTTGAGGAATCAGCCGCAGAGCATACAGATCAACTTCAGGCTGAGCCGGTATATGCTGTGGAAGAGACTGAGAGTGAAGAAACCGCAGTAGAACAGGAAGAAGACTTTGATGAGACACTTTCAACAGATGATGCAATGATCAAGGATTTCTCCGAGATGTTTGACAGCGAGAAGGACGAAGAGAACCAATAAAGCGGATGTGCTTATTTCAGTACAGCATAGTTATTAATAGAATATTCAGAAGTCCGGGTCAGTGGCTGAAGCGCATGCCCGGACTTTTTGTACAGAAAAGGAAGACAGCAAAATGCAGAAAATGATGATTCATTACAATGATGTACCAATTTATCCAATTGTTCTTTCAGAGAATTTTGATGCGCTTGGTGAAGTGCTGGATGATCTGATGATCAAAGACAGAAAGGTGTGCATCGTAACAGACAGCCATGTGGCAGATTTTTACCTTGAACAGGTAGAGCATATTGTAAAAGAGCATTGTGCAGCTGCCAGTCATTTTATTTTTCCGGCCGGTGAAGAGAGCAAAACGCTGACAACAGTTGAGAACCTTTATGAATTTCTGATTCAGAATAAATTTGAACGTAAAGATATGCTGGTGGCGCTTGGCGGCGGTGTTGTCGGTGATCTGACAGGCTTTACAGCGGCAACTTATCTGAGAGGCATTCGTTTTATCCAGATTCCCACAAGCCTTCTGGCACAGGTGGACAGCAGCATCGGAGGAAAAACAGGTGTTGATTTCAGAGCCTATAAGAACATGGTGGGGGCTTTTCATCAGCCAAAACTGGTGTATTCCTGTGCAGAGACGTTGAAAACACTGACCAGTCAGCAGTATATATCCGGCCTGGGTGAGATTATTAAACACGGATTGATCAAAGATGCCGCCTACTATGAATGGCTGAAGGCGCACAAAGAAGCGATCTTGTCCAGGGATACGCAGACGGTGATTGATATGATCGCAGTCAGCTGCCACATCAAGAAAGAAGTGGTTGAGAATGATCCTGAAGAAGCCGGCGAACGTGCTTTACTGAATTTTGGCCATACATTGGGACATGCAGTGGAGAAACTGATGAATTTTACAATGCTGCATGGAGAATGTGTTGCCGTCGGCATGCATGCGGCGGCATGGTTGTCCATGGAGAAAGGAATGCTGACAGAGGCGGCTTATAAAGATATCACAGATACCATTGCATCATTCGGCTTGCCGGTCAGTGTTAAAGGGCTTGAGCCTGAGCAAATCGTAGCCGTTTCAAAATCAGACAAAAAGATGGACAAAGGACGGGTTAAGTTTATACTGCTGGATCCCGAAGGGCATGCGGTGATTGACCGGAGTATCCGTGATGAACAGCTTTTGGCAGCGGCCTCCGTTATCGTCAGAAATGGAGAACAGTCATGAAATATATAAAGGCGGGAATTGCAGTTTTGCTGCTGGTTCTTCTGGATCAGTGGACCAAGGTGCTGGCCGTAAGGCATCTGATGAGTACAGACGGCATCACACTTATACCGAAAGTTTTCAGATTATATTATCTGGAAAACAGAGGCTCTGCTTTTGGATTAATGCAGAATCAAAAAGTCTTTTTAGTCTTTTTTACAGTTATCATACTGGCAGCTTTGACGTTTCTTTATCGTAAGATTCCGGACACCGGAAGGATGATGCCGCTTAAAATTGCAGCGGTTCTGATTTATGCCGGTGCCATCGGCAATTTTATTGATCGGATTCGTCAGAGCTATGTGGTAGATTTCTTTTATTTTGAATTGATTGATTTTCCTGTGTTTAATGTTGCAGATATTTATGTGACAACAGCGGCCATTGCCCTGATCATCCTCGTTATATTTTATTACAAGGATGAGGATTTTGAGTTTCTTGGCGGTAAGAAAGCAAAGAAGACAAAAGCATAAAAGAGGCAGGTGAAAACGTGGAACAAAGAAGTTATGTTGTTGATGAAGCCAATGATGGCGTACGTATTGATAAGTATCTGGCACTCTTGATGGAAGAATGCTCAAGATCTTATATACAGAAAATAATTGGCGATCAGTCGGTGTGTGTAAACGGAAAAGCGGTTAAGGCGAATTTCAAAATTCATACAGGTGATGCAGTTATGATTGAATTGCCTGATCCGGTTATTCTGGATATTCAGCCGGAGAATATACCCCTGGATATTTTATATGAGGATCAGGACATTCTGATCATCAATAAGCCAAAGGATATGGTTGTGCATCCAGCGCCGGGACATTATACCGGGACCCTTGTGAATGCAGTGATGTATCACTGCGGGGAGGACCTCTCAACCATCAATGGCGTATTAAGGCCCGGAATAGTGCATAGAATTGATAAGGATACAACAGGTGTGCTTGTTATCTGCAAAAATGACAGGGCGCATCGCGCCATTGCAGAACAGCTCAGCGTGCACAGCATTACAAGGGCCTATTATGCGATTGTTTATAATAATATCAAAGAAGATGAGGGAACCGTTGATGCACCGATTGGCCGTATGGATGCCGATCGGAAGAAAATGGGCATTAACCATAAGAACGGCAGGCATGCAGTGACGCACTACCGTGTACTTGAGCGATTTGGCAAATACACCTATATTGAGTGCCGCCTTGAGACAGGCAGAACACATCAGATCCGTGTGCATATGGCCAGTATCGGCCATCCTCTGCTGGGGGATACTGTTTATGGTCCGTCTAAGGATCCGTTTAAGCTGGAAGGGCAGGCGCTTCACGCAAAGCTGCTTGGATTTATCCATCCGTCCACCGGTCAGTATGTGGAATTTGAGTCACCGCTTCCGCCATATTTTACAGCACTGCTGGACAGACTGCGGCAGTCAGCCGGCAGATAAAGATCCTACTGTTCATGCAGTACAATATGTGATAAAATAGAGTCAGAAAAGGCAGGGGATAGAGATGAAGAAGCACAAGAAGGATCCACTCTATAAAAGTTTTGGTTATGCCTTTCAGGGAATTTATACATGTATCAGCAAGGAACGCAATATGAAGATTCATTGCTGTGTTTCACTGCTTGTAGTGATTGCGGGCATTATCTTTCAATTGTCAGTGACAGAATGGTGTATCTGTCTGACATTGTTTGGACTTGTGATGGCATTGGAGCTGGTGAACACATCGATAGAGGCAGTGGTGGATCTTGTAACAGAGGAGCGAAAGCCTTTGGCGAAGATTGCCAAGGATACGGCGGCAGGAGCTGTACTCATTGCAGCTATTATGGCAGCGATTATCGGCTGTGTCATTTTTGTTCCCAAAGTCATGCAGTTTTTGACAGGGCTTTAGTGATTTGTTGATTGGTTGCATGGATGCATTGCAGCTGCAGAGAGAGAATCCGGCGGTTGTGATGTCTGACAGTAAAGGAGAGATGTAAGATGGAAAAACTCGGAGAAAGCCTCAAGAAGCTTTTACTTATCGGTATCGGTACAGCAGCTGTTACAGCAGAGAAATCCAAGGAAGTATTAGACGATCTGGTGAAGAAGGGTGAGTTGACAGTTGAACAGGGCAAGGTCCTGAACAAAGAACTGAAGCACAATATCAAAGAGACATTGAAGGACAATGTGAATGTTTCTGTGAAAGCATCCACACCAGAAGAATTGCAGACCCTTCTTGAGAAGATGACACCGGAACAGATTGAACAGCTGAAACAGCAGATTAGCAATATGGAGCAGACCGCTGAGGAGAAGACAGAGACAGTGGAATCAGAAGAAGCACCGGCTGAAGCTACAGAGGACGCTCCGGCTGCGGAAGAGGCAGCTGACGCTGAATAAGAAGAATGAATACAAAGTCTGAAAAAGTCAGATCAAGCGGTTATGGAGAACGGTTGAAGGAGATTACAGCCGTTCTCCATAAACATGCTATTACGCGTGGTGTATCTCCGGAGAAGTTGAGAATGATTCTGGAGGACCTTGGACCGACATATATCAAGCTGGGTCAGATTATGTCGTTGAGATCAGATATTTTGCCGAAGCGATACTGCGATGAATTGATGAAGCTATGCTCGGATGTGGCACCTATGCCCTTTGACCAGGTGGTGGATGTGATCCAGGATGCCTTTGGTTGTCCGTGGCAGGAGGAGTTCCAGTCAATTGAAGAAAAGCCTCTTGGTTCAGCTTCTATTGCACAGGTTCATCGAGCGGTTTTGAAGAGCGGAGAACAGGTTGTGATCAAGGTCCAGCGCAAAGGTATTTACAGGACCATGGCCAGAGATATCGGATTGATGCATAAGGTTGTGCGTTTATTGCCACCGGTGAGTATCAAAGAGATGGTGGATCTGGATCTTGTTCTTGATGAACTGTGGAAGGTCACACAGGAGGAAATGAATTTCCTTACAGAGGCAGCCAATATAGAGGAGTTCCATCGCAAGAACAGAGATGTGGCTTTTGTGGATACGCCGGTGTTATATCGGGAGTATACAACTCCGCATGTTATTGTGATGGAGTATATCGATGGCTTTTCCATTGATGATAAGGAGAATCTTCAGGAAAACGGCTATGATCTGAATGAGGTCGGCAGTAAGCTCATTGATAATTTTATTAAGCAGGTTATGGTAGATGGCTTTTTCCATGCCGATCCGCATCCTGGTAATCTTCGTGTGCGGGACGGCAAGATCGTCTGGATTGATATGGGAATGATGGGCCGTCTGTCTGAGCATGACAGGGAAGAAATCGGACGGGCCATTGAAGGTATTGCGCTGAATGATATCGGTATGATCCAGGATGCTGTTCTGGCAATCGGAGAATTCCGTGGGAAGCCGGATCAGAGCAAACTGTTTGAAGATATACGCAATCTGATGGCCAAATACGGTTCGGAAGATCTTGGCAATATTGATATTGCAGAGATTATGCAGGATCTGATGGAGGTCATGAAGGAGAACAAGATTACAATGCCTCACGGTTTGACGATGCTTGCCAGAGGCCTGGCACATATTGAAGGAGTCCTTGCAGACATCAGTCCGGAGATTAACATGATGGAGATCGCATCTGCCCGTGTGAAGAGCCAGATGTTTGAGGAGATGGACTGGAAGAAGGAATTGAAAAACAGTGGAAAAACACTGTATCGTTCTCTGAGAAAGGCGATAGATATCCCCACCTTGCTGGCAGATATTCTGCAGGGTCAGATGAAAGGTCAGACAAAGGTGAATCTCGATCTTCATGCCGGAGAAGATGTATCGAATCTGCTTCGAAGGGTAACAAGAAATATTGTTATGGGTCTGTGGGTAATGGCATTGCTTATAAGCTCCAGTATTATCTGTACCACGGATATGAAACCGAAATTCCTTGGCATACCGGCATTGGGGGCCTTTGGCTATTTCATTGCCGTTATTATCGTATTTTATGTGTTTGCAAAACATATTTTTTCAAAAAGAAAATAAGAAAAACTGGGAATGAAGTTGTGTTGAACAACAAAATTCCCATTTTTTTATTTTTAATATATTTAGACGGATAGGCTTTGTACTTTTTTTTCTCGAATGAGAATGAGTGGTGTACACTGGCGGCCCTGACCGGCAGGGTTGTCACGAATTAATCCGAGTAATTCCTTTTCAGAAAGTGTGATTGAATCAGAGTAGCCAAGTAATTCTTGGCCTAAATCATTGGCATCAACCAACATCATTTGAACTCCAAGCTTTTCATAAACTTCATTGCATACGCCTGATGGGTCCATCGGCATTTCTATACCAATATCGCCATATTCTTTCCATACATGGTCATAGAACCCATCCAGTCCACTGACTTCCTGACCAACAATTTCATAAAATACGCCTTTTTTTCCGAATAATTTGGTGACTGCACTGGCAATACTGGCATAAAGGACCTTGAGAAGTCCGACTTTGTCAATGGCATACTGCATTTTAATGGTTTCACCGACACCAACACCGGTTGTTGGGTGGGATGCAAAGCGGGAGAGCAGGCGTGCCCAGAAACCGATATGAACGTTTTCGCGTTTAACAATTCGATTTTGGCATAGTGCAATGATTTTTTCACTGCATGAAACAATGTCACCTGGTTCATAGATAGGAAGTACATATTTTTGAAAGATATCCAGATAGTTTTCGCCAGGATGAACAAAATGGGTGTGGATAGCATGGCGCATATAGATTTTTCCGTTTACTTTGATTTCTACTTTTTTATTTTCATTTGTCTGAAATTGCATAATAAATCCTCTTTCATTTGTTATTTTATTGTAACTGTTCAGAGCTAACCTCCAAATGCTACGCATTTCGTCGGTGTGGCGTATCCGCCAAATAAAATTTCAAAAACAGTCTTAAAAATGCAAGCATTTTATACCTGTTTTTTGAAATTTTGCTTGGCTCTGAACAGTTACATTTTATTGTTGGTAAAATTATGATACTGATTGCGGATGAGAGTGGAATTTTATCCGGCTTTAGTTTTATGAATGAGTCGAAGAAAAAATATGTAATTATATTGATTATTCTCGATAAACTCCGGTTTATCATAAAAAATAAAATTAAGATGGAATAATCCTGAAATAATGAAAAATGGCCATTTATTAAGAATCACTTTCCCTTGTAGTTTCCCTTATTTCAGAAGGAATGGAAGTGGATAGATCATCCAGTATTTCTACAGAGGTACGTTTGGCTCTTCGATTAGAATGAGTATAAATATTCATTGTGATGCTGATATCAGAATGACCAAGTAATTCCTGGACTTCTTTTGGCGCAGCACCATTTTGAATCAGATTGCTTGTATAAGTATGACGCAGAATATGAAAATGGAAATGAGATAAGCCTAAATCTTTTGATGCCTGGCGACATTTAACACCAATATAATCCGGAGTTAGGTGCGTACCATTGTCTTTACAGCAAACAAATTCAAGTAAACCATAATTTTCAGGAACTGGCTGATCATTTAAAAAGCTATTGACAATAAAATGATTTCTTCCAAATTCACTTTCCAGGTGGTAATAGTTTTTATAGGACTGTAATTGTTTGCTTTTTTGCAGAGCTTCTTCAAGAAGGCCAGTCAGTGTGCTACCGAAATCCACAATTCTTGATTTATTGCCTTTTGGAGTGCTTATTTCTATTTGATGGGTTGCATTATTGTAATACATTGTACGCTGAATAAAAAAATACTGTTCTTTAAGATGAACATCATTCCATGTAAGAGCACATATTTCACCAACACGCAGACCACTGTAATAGGCAATTTGTACGGGGAGCAATACAGGATGATTTTCTAGATAAGAGCAAAGGTTTTCAAACTGTGAATGTGTAATTGTATGAAGTTCTTCAGCACAATCCTTATGGAATAATACGGGCAGCGGTTGTTGATATCTGGGAATAACATATTCCATGGGATTGCAGGATAATAATTTTTTTGGAAACACGGCGTATTTAAAAGCACCTTGAAGAACAGCACGATAAGCACGAATTGTACTGGCAGCCAAAGTCCCTTTTGAATGAGATACATCTGAATTTTTGAAATACAAATTATCCAAATAGGATTGCAGATGGTCGGCGGTTATAGATTTTAACTTTTTTTGCGCAATAGCATGCTTTTTAATGCGGTTAACAGTTGTTTGATATAACATGAGCGTTCCATTGCTTTTATTGCTTGATTTGAGATTTTCATCAATCCACATATCAAGCAGTTCTCCCACCGTTATATGCCCCGGAGATGCGATATATCGGTGTTTTTCATATTCATTTAATGCATGTCGAAGCAGGGCTTCGGTTTCTTTTTTGCTTTTGCTGCCAACAAATTCTTTTTGAATATGTTGACCGTTTTCATCTTCTATATAGAATCGATAATACCATTTAGAACCTTTTTGCCTGATAGAACCTTTACTCATTGTTAATGCCTCCTTAAATATAGTATTTATTATTATAGAAAAAAGCTATAAAAATATGACGATGCATACTTTTATAGCTTTCCCTTTATTTTTCCCTTATACGATTAGTGGGTATCCATTTTGTATTTATACACGTTCTGCAATATCGTACAGCAGTCTTTCAGAATCTTCCCAGCCAAGGCAAGGGTCAGTGATGGACTTGCCGTAGACATGGTTCTCACCGCCCACCTTCTGGTTGCCTTCAACGATATAGCTCTCAATCATCACACCTTTGACAAGCTTGCGGATGTCATCGGAATGCTGACGGCTGCTTAAGACTTCCTTGACAATACGGATCTGTTCTTTATGCTTCTTGCCGGAGTTGGAATGGTTGGCGTCAATGATGCAGGCCGGATTCTTGAGTCCTTTTTCGGCATACATTTCATTGAGAAGCTGCAGATCTTCATAGTGATAGTTCGGATGTGTCTGACCATGCTTATCAACAGCACCACGAAGAATCGTGTGTGCATAAGGATTGCCGTCTGTTGTGGCATCCCATCCGCGGTAGAGGAAATTATGACCATGCTGAGCAGCAACAACAGAGTTCAGCATAACGGATAAGTCACCGCTGGTCGGATTCTTCATACCGGTTGGCACTTCAATGCCACTGGCAACCAGACGATGCTGCTGATTCTCAACGGAGCGTGCACCAACAGCAACATAAGAGAGGATATCGGACAGATATCTGAAGTTTTCAGGGTAAAGCATCTCATCAGCAATTGGCATATGAAATGTCTGCAGGGCATGCATATGGATCTTTCTGATGGCAATCAGACCATTTAAAAGATCGGGTGCCTTTTCAGGATCTGGCTGATGAAGCATACCTTTGTAGCCTTCGCCGGTTGTACGTGGCTTGTTCGTGTAAATACGCGGTACAAGGACAAGCTTATCTTTGACTTTTTCCTGAACTTTTGTAAGACGGCCGATGTAATCACAAACAGCTTCTTCGTTGTCGGCAGAGCAAGGACCGATAATGACCATAAATTTGTCTGAGGCACCTGTAATAATATCAATCAGTTCCTGGTCTTTCTCTGCTTTTAAAGCAGCCAGTTCTTCGGAAACAGGATATAATTCTTTGATTTCCATTGGTGTCGGAAGTTTTTTTGTTAATACAAAGCTCATAGTGTTTCTCTCCTTGGTAACATTTGTACAACGGCAAAAAGAATAAGCAGTTATACTTTTCTGCAATCAATTATAGCTGAAAAGGAAAATGATGTAAAGGCATAAGTTAACAGGCACAAACGTAAACTGTAAAAAAAGCACGGTGACAGTTATGAAGAATAAAATTATAGCAGCTATCCTGTTAATGGGTATTTTATGGAATGGACAAATGGTTTATGCAGAAGATACTGCTGTCGGAGAAGTGATAGCAACGGAATCAGAAAATTCAGAATCAACAAATGCAGAAACGACAGAGATGGAATTGGAAAGGGAGTCGGAAAGTCAGGGGGTAGTATCAACTGAATCGGCGGTAACTGTCATATCGGAGGCGGCTGTTTTAATGGAAGCAGGAACCGGAACAGTCATTTATGAGAAAAATCAGGATGTTCGGGTCAGTCCTGCCAGTATCACAAAGATTATGACACTGCTTCTGATCTACGATGCGCTGTATAATGGAAAAATCCAGCTGACAGATGAAGTTGTAACAAGTGCCCGGGCAAAATCCATGGGCGGCTCCCAGGTTTTCCTTGAGGAAGGCGAAAAACAAACAGTGGAAACGCTGATCAAATGTATTGTGATTGCTTCAGGTAATGATGCTTCAGTGGCAATGGCAGAGTATGTAAGCGGCAGTGAGGAGGCCTTTGTGGGGGAAATGAATCAAAAAGCCGCCGATTTGGGCATGAACGGGACACATTTTGTAGATTGCTGCGGGCTGACAGATTCAAATGACCATTATACAACGGCAAAAGATGTGGCCATCATGGCCCGGGCGCTCATTACAAATTATCCTGACATTTCGAAATATGCGACGATCTGGATGGAAAATATCACGCATGTAACAGCAAAAGGCAGTAGTGAATTCGGTCTTTCCAATACGAATAAACTTCTGAAAATGGCAAATAATTTTGAAGTAACAGGGTTAAAAACAGGCTCTACAGCAAAGGCGGGATATTGCTTTTGCGGGACAGCTGTCAAAGACGGATTGAGTCTCATTGCCGTGGTGATGGATGCACCGGATTATAAAATACGTTTTTCCGAGGCACAGCAGCTTCTGAATTACGGCTTTGCCAACTGCAGCGCATACAGGGATGATCATCCGCCGGTACTTTTGCCAATGGCGATAAAAGACGGAAAAACAGAAAGTGTTGAATTGATGTATGACGGCCAGTTTTCCTATGTGGCGCTGCGAGGGGAAAATCTTGAAAATATCCATTCAAAACTGCAACTGGATGAAAGCCTGTCTCCGCCTTTTGAAGCAGGAACAAAGGCAGGACGTCTGATCTATTATCTGGATGATACGGAGATTGGTGAAGTGCCTATTGTGACAAAGGAGGGGATACAAAAAGCCGGTTTCAGTGATTATTTAGAAAAAGTTTACAGGAATTTTATGAGCATCTGCGGATAAATATAGGCTATTTTACAAAAACATGGTATAATGAACTTTATTGAAAAACATATCGGAGGTTTATGTGCGATGGAGCAACGTGTGTTACTTATGGTGAATCCAATGGCCGGACGTCAGAAGATACGTAATGAATTGCTTTATGTCGTTGATACACTGACGAAAGCAGGGTATGAGACGATTATTTATACAACACAGGGTAAGGATGCAACAAGAGATCTGTTGGCTGAGAAGGATAGTCAGTTTGACAGAGTTATTTGCTGCGGCGGAGATGGCACCTTTAATGAGATTTTGTCGGCAACGATGCATTGGGATAAGCGCCCTATTCTGGGGTATATTCCTGCAGGAACCACCAATGATTTTGCAGCAGGTCTGAAGCTGCCTTCAGATATCAGGGAGGCAGCGGTGAACATTGTTAGGGGAACGCCGCATACCGTTGATGCAGGTTTGTTTAATACGTCCTATTTTTCTTATGTCGCTTCTTTCGGTGCTTTTACGGAGACATCCTATTCAACACCGCAGAACTTTAAGAATGCATTGGGGCATCTGGCCTATATTCTTGAGGGCATCAAAGAGATTCCGGCATTTACATCCTATACGGTCTGTGTGGAAGCGGATGGACAGATTTATAAAGATTCCTATATTTTCGGTGCAGTCAGCAATGCCAGAAGTGTGGGGGGTATTTTGAAGATCAGTGATTCTCTTGTGGATTTAAATGACGGTGTGTTTGAAGTGATGATGATCAAGATGCCGAAGACATTGATGGATCTCAGTGCAATTGTGACATCGCTGACATCTTTGAATCCGCTGAAGTATGATCCGTCCATGTTTTTGTTCCTGCAGACAAAGGAATTGAAGATTACTTTTGAACAGGAGATGGTGTGGTCCCTGGACGGAGAACGTGTAAGCGGCGGTAAAGAGGCAAGAATTGCCTGCATCAAAGATGCATTCAAAATATTAACCGTATAATGGAGGCCGAATGAAAGATAAAAAGAAATGGATGATGACTGCCACAGCGGCAGTCGGTGCCCTCATAGGGCGGATATGCTATGAATGCAGACATTTTACGACAGAATATTATGATGTAGCATCAGATAAAATACCGGAAGCTTTTGAAGGCTTCCGTTTTGTTGTGCTGTCGGATCTTCACAACTATGACTTTGATCAGGGCAACAGGCAGCTGCTTGGGGCGATAGAGCGTTTGAAACCGGATGCAGTGATGATTGCCGGCGATATGATAGATGCACATCCGGGAGCGGATATGTCCACAGCAGTTCGGATGGTCCGTGATCTCTGTGACCGATGGCCGGTTTATTTCGGCAATGGGAATCATGAACAGCGGATTGCCCTGTATCCGGAGACATATGGTGATATGCATGTGCGCTGGTGCAAAGCGATTCGTCATCCGAATCTTCATTTGCTGCGCAATCAGCATACGGTGATCAGGAAAGACGGTGCATACATCAATATTTATGGATTAGAATTGAACAGAACATATTATAAACGTTTCAGAAAAGTGCCGATGAAGAAATGGTATCTTACGGAGCAGCTGGGCATCTGTGACAGAAAAGCATTCAAT
>Ga0129311_1001840_pt1 | contig 14120 bp, 11 predicted proteins | sample Go1ome_FD_94435 | JGI IMG/M metagenome (GOLD analysis project Ga0129311, IMG submission 94435) | Western lowland gorrila individual fecal microbial communities from Wisconsin, USA - Go1022B metagenome | ecosystem: Host-associated > Mammals > Digestive system > Large intestine > Fecal | place... | reverse complement strand
TCATACTTCAAACTTCCTTTCTCAATGCCCTCATGCAGTCTGTGGGCAGGCTACTATAAAAGACCTTCCATGACATTATAACACAAATACCTTTTCTTTGCAAGATGTTAGCGGCAATTTACTTCATAAAAAATTGAGGTCATCATGACGGTAATGAGAAAATTGTGACCCACGTACATATCTGTTGCTGAACGAGTCTTGAAAAATATGAATATTCTATAACTTTTTTAACGCAGGTGAAAAAACTCTTGTAATGTTAAGAAAGATGTGATATAATACATAATAGATATAAATGATTAAAGATAAATCTGTTAACAATATACAATTTTTGCATCTAAAATAGTGCTATGGGGGGTCTTTATGAAAAATGACCATAAACAGCGCACGCTGATAGGCGTTGTGATCAATGAACCCGATCTGGATTTCTACAGCAAGACCCTGTACTATATCCAGAAAGAGATCTTCGCGCATGATTCCGATGCGGCAATATTCAATACTCTGCTGACACAGGAAGATCAGTTTTGTATAGAGAACTCTGTTTTCTCGCTGATAAACCCCAAGCTGATAGACGGTTTGCTGGTGTTCGGCAATACTATCAGGTCTGAGGAGGTATCTGCCGAAGTACGCCGTTTTATCGATCACAGCGGCATTCCCGCTATCTATGTGGAAACCGATCCTGTTACTCCTGCCTGTGTCATGTTTGATAATGACGAATGTACCGACAAGGTGGTGCGCCATCTTACCGAGTGGCATAATGTCCGCGATGTCTGTTATGTCAGCGGACCTGAAAAGAGCCTTTTTCATCAGCGGCTTCTTATCAGCTTCCGCAAGTCGTTTGCCGAACAGGGCATAGACCTTACCGAAGACAGGGTATTCTACGGTGATGACTGGGTCTGTGATTACGGTATCATCGCAAATGATATCATCAGACGCGGTCTGCCCGAAGCTATTGTCTGCTGCAGTGATTTTACCGCAGCGGGAATGCTGGGCGCTCTCAGTGAAAGGGGAGTCGATGTGCCCGAAGATGTCATAGTGACAGGCTACAGCCGCAATGAGCCTTTTGCATCTGATTATGTGAACATAACGGGCATCGAGCGCCGCCCCGAAACAATGGCGGTCGAAGCTGTCCGCAGGCTTATGTCCGCAGTTACGGGGGAAGAGTATGTCCCCGCTGAGAAAAAGCCTTGCTGCGTGCTGCGCAAGGGTGTCACCTGCGGCTGTGAGCGTATCGACTATGTCGCTCTTGCAAGGTCGGCTATGGACAATATGGTGTCAACAAGGCGTGACGGTTTCGACTCCTATTACAATGTAATGTCTGAAAATCTCATCAGTGCCGTCAATATGGACGAATTTCTATGGCGGCTGGACTGGTATACAAAATATCTCGGTGATTTCGAGGGCTTCTGGCTCTGCCTGAATGACGGAATAATGCACGTTCCGGGCGATAAGCTGGAGGGGTATTCCGAAACGATGTACATACCCTACAGCCATCAGAACGGCGCGGGCGCTGTTCCAGGCGGTGCAGGCTTCAATCGGCAGGAACTCCTGCCTGATATTTTTGAACCGCGTGACAAGCCGATGGCTTTCATCTTTAACTGCCTGCATTTCAGACATGTCAATTATGGCTATACTGTGTTAAGTTATGGCGATACAGGTGCGTTCTTCGATAGGCACTATGTAATGTGGCTGAGGTATACCGCTATTGCCATAGATAAACAGCGCCGCCATATGCTTTATAATGATACGGTATCGGAAGATCAGGTCAGAGATCCGCTGACAGGTCTGCTCAACGTGCGCGGCTATAAGAATATAATGAAACAGCGCTGCGGCAAGTTCAACTGTCCTGATAAGCTGATGCGCATAATCTCGGTGGATGTCGAGAACCTGCGCGGCATAAACTCGGCTTACGGCTACGGTGAGGGCGACAGAGTTCTTCAAAGGCTGGGCATGGTGCTAAATAACAGCGCGGGCGATGACGACATCTGCGTAAGGGTCAGCGGTGATGAATTTTTCATCTGCGGTCTTATAGATGCGGCTGTTCCTGTCGATGATGTGCCTGGCAACCTCGAAAGGAACCTCGATGCTTTCAATACAAGTTCAAACTTTGATTACGGTGTGCATTTCTACACTTCCAGAGTGACTGCCCCCGTGACCACTCCCGATATCCTCGACACTCTGCCATATGAAGCCAACTACCAGCGCACGCTGGTCAAGGATAACCACAATAAGAAGCGCAGGGTCATCTCCAATGAAGATGGCTTGCAGATATCTGACAATTTCGACCCCGAAGAGCGCAAGCTGGTGTCGAAGATGCTCAATGACAATCTGCTCACCTACCACTTCCAGCCGATAGTCAGTGCCAAAACAGGCGATATCGTGGCGTATGAAGCGCTGATGCGTTCGGGCGGAGATATCAAGCTGTCACCGATATCGATACTCAACCACGCCGCCGCCATGGGCAGACTTGATGATGTGGAGCGGCATACCATGCACAATCTCTTCAAATTCTGCCATGATAATAAAGAACAGCTGGGCGACAGACAGCTGTTTATAAACAGTATACCGTCATGCACCCTTTCCGATAAGGAGTTTGAAGAGTTATGTGATAATTACAGCGATATACTGGACAGAATAGTCATCGAGTTCACTGAACAGACCGAAGCGAGCCGTCAGCAGCTTGATAAGGTGATCGAACGCCGCGACCGCAGAGGTTTCGGCATAGCCATCGATGACTACGGCACAGGCTACTCGAATATCAGCAGTCTGCTGACTTTCATGCCCAACTGCGTCAAGATAGACCGAAGCCTTATCATGAATATCCACGAGGACAAGCGTAAACAGCACTTTGCGCAGAATATAATAGACTATGGTCACGACAATAATTTCAGGGTACTGGCTGAGGGCGTTGAGAAGTCGGAAGAACTGCGTTCGCTCATCGGTATGGGCATAGACCTGATACAGGGCTACCTTACCGCCAGACCTGCCCCGAAACCTGTCACAATGATAAGACCCGATATACGTGACAAGATAAGGGAATGCAACCGTATCAGCGAATCTGTCAGGGTCAAGAAGACTTTCTTCACCTCAGAGGCACAGGAGATATCGCTGATGTCGCTTGATTTCGATAATTATACCGAAGTTTTCGTGACCTCTGAGGAGTGTACGCTCAAAGGCACCGAAGGATACGACTCAGCACTTACCATTCGCATCAAGGACGGTCTTGACTGCACACTGCGTCTGGTCAATGCACACCTCTCCTGCGAGAACAATGATGCCTGCATAATCATCGGCAGAGGAAGCAGGCTTACCCTTGAGATAGTGGGTGACTGTGCTCTCAGCGGACCTGTCAGCGTGACTGCGGGCGCATGGCTGGATATCGTCGGTGACGGCGACCTGACCATGACATCAGCCACCAACCAGAGTTACGGTATCGGCGCAGACCCGTTAAGTTCCTACGGCGGTATCGGAGTCCATCTGCGCGGCAAACTGGATATGAAGCTGGACGGCGAGTGCTGTATCGGAATCGGCGGCGGCTATTCCAATGAGATGAGCCGCATAGATATCGACTGCACCGAACTTAATATCGAACTGGCAGGCAAACACCTTGTCTGCGTGGGCAGTTCCGAATCTGAAACTGCCATAACGGTCAGAAATACCAAGATGAAACTGAGCAACCGCTGTGTTTCGGGCATAGCCATCGGAAGCGGCACAGGTAAGATAACAGCAGTCATTGAGAACAGTGAACTTATCTACGATGCTTCGGGTGATACCATAGCGTGCATCTGCTCAACAGCCTCCGAAAACAGCCTCGCAGTGCTCAAACACTGCAATATAAGCATGCTGATGCGCGGCAAGGATATAGTCGGGATAGGCTCTGAATAGGGCGCTATGTCTGTGCTGGCAGAAAACTGCGATCTTGATGTGGTCTGTGAAGGCGCAAAAGCTATCGGCATCGGCTGTTTCAGCACCGAAAGCACCATAGCGCTGAAAGAATGCAGAGGCAAGGTGAGCGTCAGAACCAGTCAGGGCGCAGCCGTCACCGCAGCAGACGGCAGGCTCATCATTGAGGGCGACAAACTCGAATGCCTGTATAACGCGTGATGATATCAAAAGCAGCGGACATGCTCCGCTGCTTTTTGTGCGTGTGCCGGTCAAGAAAAAGCCTGCGAAAACGGTTTTATAAGGAAACGTTTAAGTTGTCCGCCAGGAACATTTTTGAGCGAAGCCGGAGATTTTCGCGAAAACGCCCTCAGCCGATGAAAATGATATTCGCAGATATCCCGATGGACAGACTTGACATCAGAACAGGCTGAAAAATGGTGGTGAAATTGTACATAAATACTCAAAATACTATATGTAGTATGACTAAAGTTGCTCTAAGCCGCATAAATTGTTGTTAATCAAACCGGTAATTTGCACAAAGAAATACCAATTGTACCAAATTCTGCCCGAAAACGTTTTATGAAAACGATAACTGAAATTTTCGGTACAAAAAAACAGACACGCAAGGAATAATCGATAAAAGTCATTCACATTTTATGTAAAGTTTGTACACTGTTTTTTGCGGGTGTTGCTGTTTTTACATAAATTGGAATGATGAAAGTTACACATAGGTTACAAGGTTAACATGTTACTTGACAAACTGCACAAAACAAGGAATGGCAGTTTGTTTAATGCTACATAATTTATTACATCAGGCATAAAAATCTTAAAAAACACTTGAAATTTGAAAGAAAATATAGTATATTTCTAATTGACGGAAACGTTTAAGACAATTACGAGGGTGAAAACACGAAAACGTTTTTACCAACAGAAAGGCGGAAACATCGGATGGTTTCATTAAAAGATATTTCCGTTCGCTGCGGCGTTTCGGTCGCTACGGTCAGCAAAGCGCTGAACGGACATAAGGACGTCAGCGAAGCGACGAGGGAAAGACTGCTGAAAGCTGCCAAAGAGATGGGATATTTCCCGAACTCACAGGCACGCGCTCTAAAAACGAACAAAACGCTGAATTTAGGCGTAATGTTCTCCGATGAAGCGGGCAGCGGTCTGACTCACGAATTCTTTGCAAAAGTGCTCAACAGCTTCAAGATAGAGGCTGAGGCGGCAGGATATGACATCACGTTCATCAACAAGAATGTCGGCCGTCAGAAAATGTCAACTTACGAGCACTGCAAGTATAGGAATGTTGACGGCGTGGTCATAGCCTGTACCGATTTCTCTACTCAGGATGTCTATGAAGTCATAAACGGTGATATACCTGTTGTGACGATAGACCACATATTTGACTGCCGCACCGCGATAATGTCAAATAACGAGAAGGGTATCGAAGAACTGGTGAACTATGTGGCTGATATGGGTCACAGGCGCATCGCTTACATACAGGGCAACCGATCGGCTGTTGCGGACAGAAGACTTGCGGGCTTCTGCAAGGCTTGTATGAATCGCGGGATAGAAGTTTCACCCGAGCTGCTGCTTGCCGGGGACTATCACAATCCCGAGAAGACCTATGAGCTTACGAAGGAGCTTATTGCGATGAACGACAGACCTACCTGTATTTTTATGCCGGACGATTATTCGTCAATGGGTGGTCTTGGCGCGATAAAGGATTCGGGACTGTCGGTACCGAACGATATCTCAGTGGTGGGGTATGACGGGATAGCTTATTCACAGCTGTTGTCGCCGAAGCTCACAACGTATTTGCAGGATACGGCAGAGATAGGCACCGAAGCGGCGAAAAAGCTGATATCGCTGATCGAAAATCCACAGACGACCTTTACGGAGGTCGTAACAGTAGACGGACGGCTGATAGAAGGCGCGTCAGTCAAAAAGATCATATAGGCATTGACCGCGGCAAAACCGCTGCGGTGAAATAATATGATAATGCAAAATAAGGAGGAAATTTATCATGGCAAATCTGAAGAAGTTACTCGCAGGCGCAATGGCGCTGTGCATGGCAGGCGCAATGTTCGCATCTTGCGGTCCTGAGGAAAGCAAGAGCGACAGCAAGTCGGGTAACACAAACGCTGGCACTAACGACAACAAGGGTGGCGAAGAAGGCGGCAACGAAGGCGGCGACGCAGCAGGCGACCTGAAGGAGGAGAAGCTCCCTAACGTTACACAGAACGTTGAAGGCAGCGACGCTTCCAAGAAGGTACTGAAGATCTATACATGGAACGATGAGTTCAAGAGCAGACTGAGAGCATTCTACCCTGAGTACGATGCAGAAAAGTCCGGCTATTCCATAGGCGCTGACGGTGCTGACGTTGTAGGCGAGCACGAGTACCTGAAGGACGGCACTGAGATCGTTTGGGTAACAACTCCTTCTGCTGATAACGCTTATCAGAACAAGCTGGACGAGGATCTGGCTAAGCAGGCTGATTCCGATGACAAGATCGATATGTTCCTGATCGAGGCTGACTACGCTCTGAAGTATGTAAATGGTCCTTATGTTAAGCCTGTTACCGATCTGGGTCTGACCGATGCAGATCTGGCTGACCAGTATCAGTACACCAAGGATATAGTAACCGACTCCAACGGTGTTCTTGAGGGCGTTTCCTGGCAGGCAACTCCCGGTCTGTTCGCTTACAGAAGAGACATCGCTAAGGAAGTTCTGGGTACCGATGATCCTACCGAAGTTCAGGCTCAGCTGTCTGACTGGGATAAGTTCAACGAGGTAGCTAAGAAGATGAAGGACGCTGGTTACTTCATGCTCTCCGGTTACGATGATGCTTACAGAACCTTCTCCAACAACGTTTCTCACGCTTGGGTAAACAGCAATTATGAGATCGTAGTTGACGATAACCTGATGAAGTGGGTTGACCAGACTAAGGATTACACCGACAATGGTTACAACAACGGTACATCTCTGTGGGATGATCAGTGGAATGCTGACCAGTCTTCTGCAGGTAAGGTATTCGGCTTCTTCTATTCTACATGGGGCATCAACTTCACTCTGGCTGGCAATGCAGGTGATGATCTCAAGGGTCAGTACGCAGTTTGCGAAGGTCCTCAGGCTTACTACTGGGGCGGTACTTGGATCTGCGCAGCAGACGGCACCGACAACCCTGATACCGTTGCTGATATCATGAAGGCTCTGACCTGCAACAAGGATATCATGCTGGATATCACCAAGAAGACTCAGGACTACACCAACAACAAGTCCGCTATGGAAGAACTGGCTAAGGACTTCTCTTCTGAATTCCTCGGCGGTCAGAACCACATAGCTCTGTTCACAGCAGCAGCTCCTAACATCGACGCTTCTAAGGCTGGTCCTTACGATCAGGGTCTGAACGAGTCCTTCCAGGCTGCGTTCAAGGATTACTTCCTGGGCTCTGTAGACAAGGAGACAGCACTGCAGAACTTCTACAAGGCTGCACAGGAGAAGTATCCTGATCTGAAGGTTGCTAAGTAATTTACCAACTTGACAATATAATAGTTTAAAGCGTAAGTCGGGGACGGGAATTGACCCGTTCCCGATTTATTTTTTGGTAAGTTATAAATAATGCAATACTGATATAGAGGGTGCTTGAATGAAACATAAGTCAATCAGCTACGCTAAATGGGGCTATATCTTTATTATTCCATTTTTTGTAGCATTTATACTGTTTAACCTTATCCCGCTCGTTTCGACTTTCTATAACTCGCTCTTCGAGAATTATATGGGCAGAGGCGGTCTGGTACAGGTCGGTCCTAACTTCATAGGTCTTGATAATTTCAGAACGATGTTTGCTCCCGAGACCGAGCTGGGTAAATATTTTGGAAACACATTTGTTCTTTGGATACTGGGCTTTATCCCCCAGATATTCTTCTCGCTGCTCTTCGCTTCATGGTTCACTGACCTGAGAATGAAGCTCAAGACTGGCGCTTACAAGGTAATATTCTATCTGCCAAACGTTATCATGGCTGCTGCAATGGGTATGTTGTTCTATACCATGTTCGCTCAGAACGGTCCTATCAACAGCATTTATATGTCCATAACAGGCAAGGATTCTCCTTACATGTTCTTTGATAACGTATGGTCACAGAGAAGCGTTATCGCTATCATCAACTTCCTGATGTGGTACGGTAATACCACTATCATGCTCATGGCTGCTATCAACGGTGTTGACCCCTCGCTGTATGAGTCTGCTCAGATCGACGGTGCAACTCCTTCGCAGACATTCTGGAAGATCACTCTTCCCCTTATCAGACCTATACTTCTGTATGTTCTTATCACTTCACTGATCGGTGGTCTGCAGATGTACGACGTACCTCAGATCATTACCAAGAACGGTGAGCAGGTACAGAGAACTTCGATGACCGTTGTTATGTATCTGCAGAAGCATCTGTACAGCAAGAACTACGGTATGGCAGGTGCGCTGTCGGTAATACTTTTCGTTGTTGCCGCTGTACTCAGCCTGATAGTATTCTATGTTACAACTGAAAGAGAACCTAAGAAGAAAGTGAAGAAAGGGGGTATAAAGTAATGGCAGCACCGGTAGATGCAGTTGGCGAGATGAGTAACTCCAAACAGCTGCTTATCAGACGTGTAATCAGCTACACTGTCCTTACTATATTCGCAATTTTGTCGTTGTTCCCCTTCTTTATCCTTCTTATTAATATGACCCGTGATACTAACTCTATCCAGAAGGGTTTCTCCATCGTTCCGGGTTCGTACCTTATTAAGAACTTTAAGACGGTACTCGGCAAGCACGACTGGAAGATGCTCAGCAGCTTGAAAAACAGCCTTATCATTTCCGGTCTGACAGCTCTGCTGTCTACATATTTCTCGGCTCTGACCGCTTATTCCATTCACGTTTACGACTACAAGCTGAAGAAGTTCCTGTTCACCTTCATTCTGATGATAATGATGGTTCCTACTCAGGTATCTGCACTCGGTTTCGTAAGACTGATGGCAAGCTGGGGTCTGACCAACAGCTTTATTCCGCTGATCGTTCCTTCCATCGCAGCACCTGCTACATTCTTCTTTATGAAGCAATACATGGACAGCGCACTGCCTCTGGAGATCGTTGAAGCGGCTCGTATAGACGGTTCGGGTGAGTTCAGAACATTCAATGAGCTGGTAACTCCTATCATGAAGCCCGCTATCGCTGTTCAGGCTATATTCACATTCGTGTCCAGCTGGAACAACTTCTTCATTCCCGCACTGCTCCTTGATGACAAGAATAAGAGAACTCTGCCTATCGTTATCGGTATCATCAGAAGTGCCGACTACGCATCGTTCGATATGGGCGCGGTTTACATGGCTATCGGTATCTCTATCATACCTGTTGCTATCGTTTACCTGATACTCTCCAAGTTCATTATCCGTGGTATCGCACTGGGTGCAGTTAAGGGTTAATGCACTAAATAAGCCTATAAGTTGCTTATCATATTAATTTCGGAAGATCGCTGCATTCATTTAAATGGGTGCGGCGATTTTTCGCGCTGAGAAATAAAAAGCAGATGACCGACCGCCTGATGCAGTCAAAGTCATCTGCTCTTTTGATATTTTATACGAATATCTCCGCCAAATCGCTGTCAGGCGTATATTGTCATTCCCAGTTTTTCCAGATGTCAGGGCAATAACCGACAGTCGCCTGCCTGCCGTTTCGGACTATAGGTGCTGCGATAAGGCTGGGCTCTTCCAGCAGCTTTTCGCGCTTTTCTTCTGCCGACCCCAGATATTTCAGCAGATCAGCAGTCTGCCCCTTCGCCTTAGGATCGATGAGTTTCTCGATATCGCCAACAGCTTTCAGCACCGAGTCGAACTCTCCGCCGCTCATACCTTTGCTGACCAGATCGACCGACTGGAATTTTATTCCGCGCTCCTTGAACCAGCGTTCTGCCTTTTTAGTGTCAAAACTCTTTGCTTTCCCGAAAATCTGTATGTTCATCTCTTCACCTCAGTGTAATAATATACCGCCAGCTGAGTCCTGTCGCGCAGTCCCAGCTTGTCCAGCAGATTGCTTATGTAGTTGCGCACAGTGCCCTCTCCCAGAAACAGCTCTGCCGCTATTTCCTTATTGCTCAGCCCCGAAGCCACCGCCTCCATGATGTCCCGCTCCTTGTCGCTTATGCCGTGTGCCGCAAAGTCAAATTCCTCCCTGCGGGTCATAAGTTCGGGCAGTCGGCTGACTATCTTCTCGCCAAATACGCTCTGACCGTTCGCCACAGCCTCCAGCGCCGCCGCTATGCCCTCGAAATCCTGTTTGAGCATATAACCCTTAGCCCCCATACTCAGCGCCTTGACGATGTACTCGTCGTCGTTGAAGGTGGTCAGGTAAAGAATTTTTGCATCGTGGTGCGTCGCAAGTATCTTCTCGCCCGCTTCCAGACCCGTCATGCCTTCCATGCGTATGTCCATCAGCATAACATCGGGCTTCAGCTGTTCATACAGCCCGATGGCTTCTTCGCCGCCGCCTGCCATCGCCTCAACGGTTATGCGTCCCGTACTTTCAAGTATGGTCTTCAGCGAAAGCGCCACCAGTTTGTCATCGTCTGTTACAATTATCCTCATATTAACCTCACTGCCTTATGCAGAATTTATTGCTGAATATCAACGTCTGCGGACAGATATTTTTTTGTACTGTCAAGCAGTCTGAAAAGCCGCCTGTACCTGTTGCAGGCGAGAAAGATCACTCTGCCGCTGAAAAACTCAGCCCTCACGATATTGAAATATCCTTCGCGGTGTTCAGGCGGTGTATCATCATCTGTGGGGAGCATTTCGGGCTTTGGGATGCTTTCGGGATCTTTGCCCATGCTTTCAGCGAAACGTCTGTTGGCTTCGTACAGCGTCATCGCCAGATAGTTATGCGTCTCTTTCACTCCCATGTCATCAAGAGGAGACGGGTCGCACGCCTGATCGGTCAAACGGACGGACATCAGCTTGTCAAGCGGCAGATCTGTCACGATAATGCCTTTGTCGTATTCCAACAGCCGCTTGTCGGTCAGCGCAAATTTTCGGGTCAGACCGCCTGATGCCATCATCGGAAGCGAAAGCACTGCCCAAAAGCCTGCCAGTCCGCCCCACAGCTGCAGCAGCATCACAGGTTCTCTGAGACCGTGTGACCCTATGATAACTGCTGAAAAAAACACAGCGGGTATCATAAGTATCCATACAGGCACGCCCCAATGACTGAAAAACACAGCCGGTCTGCCGTACCAAAGCAGTTTTTCGTTACTGTCCAACTGCTTTTTCCAGAATGGTTTGTCAAAAAACATTTGCTGTTCCTCCGTATTTCTATTACGATTATACCACACCCCCGCGAATAAAGCAAGACTGATATCGCAAAATAAAAAGGGCAAAAAAATAGCAGGTCAACGGTGACCTGCGGAAAATAAAACAAAAAAACTATGTGTAGAACAAAAGAAAGGAGACAACAAAACGGATGTTAATTCAATCAACTATTCGATTTCCTTAACACCATCTATATTATAAACTGTTTCCCACGAAAAGTCAAGGGGTGTTTCGGAATTTTCTGAAAAAATAGCAAATTTCAGCAATGTGCACAATTTTCATTTTTTATGTTTGCAATACCACAAACAAAACCTTAAATAGGGTAAAAATCATTTAAATACATTATTTATGTTAACATTTCTATGTGAAGAAACTGTTTCATATTTTATCATGGTAGCATGCAAACGAATTAGAACGCAAAAGTTCGCTTGCCAAAAATTGCTTTTTTGTGAATGAATAATTGCGCAGTGATGACCCATAATAAAACCAGAAACGGCGCAAAAGCCGAAAAGAAAGGACTGATACGAATGCTGGATAGGATAGCCCTCGCGCTGCTGATAATCGGCGGCATCAACTGGGGATTGCTGGGCATCTTCGAGTTTGACCTGGTAGCCTTCATCTTTGGCGGACAGGCTGCGTTCCTGTCGAGGATAGTTTATACACTGGTGGCGATATCCGCCGTCTGGTGCATCTCGCTCTTCTTTAAGGACAGAGAACTGCTCCCCGACCCCGCGTAGTTCATCGCTGAGCGCCCTGCATTCCATCGAGCGCAGGGCAGGGAAGTCCCCAACACCCATCGCGCACCCGTCACGGGCTTGCAGCGCGTAGGGAAAATGCCGCGCTGTAAGCCGACATGGGGACTTTTCTGCCCTGCGCTTGTACTGTTTCGGCTATGTGACCCAAGCTGCCGCAGCGATAACATGTGTATTCTGACCGCCCCACGCTCACTCACAACTCCATAAAACGCTTTCTGCCAAAAAAGCGAACAGAATATTTCTAATTAAAACACAATTCCATCACAATTATGCTTTATAATGTAGTCTGTAACAATGTATATTACGTGATGAAAGGAATTGTTTTCTATGATAAAGAAATTTGCTGCGCTGCTGCTGGCGCTTTCCCTCTGCACAGGTTCACTGGCGGGCTGTGCAGGTAAAGATGACGGCAAGGACAGCAAGGCTGAAAGCGTAACTGCCGAACAGGATACTACTGCCGCTGAGGACGATGCCGGTCCTGCAGGTCCTGTACAGGAAGAAGTACTTCCTGTCGCATCTCTCACCGTTGACGGCAAGGAGATTGATACTGCCAACTACACTATGATGACCGTTGACGGCATCGATATCAGCTTTGATGAGTTCAGGTTCTACTATTTCTATAATCTTGACAGCTATAAGCAGAACTATGGTGTGACCGAAGACGCTCTGCGCGATAATCAGGTGGCATATAATTCTTTCCTCTCGGAAGTCGTAAGGGCTATCAAGCAGGAACTCGTTACCGATAAACTCGCTGCAGAACACGGCATCGTGCTGGACGATGAAGATCAGCAGGTCGTTGATAACAATATGCAGAATGCAAAGGCAAATTACGACTCTGAAGAAGAATTTCAGAAGGACATGCAGCGCGCACATCTGACAGAAGAGATCTATAAGAAAATGTTCGTCCGCGCCCAGACATATAATAAGGTGATGAGCACACTTTTTGCCAATGACGGCGAATTTGCAACTTCTCACGATGATTTCCTGAAAATGATACAGGATCCCGAACAGTATGCCCATGAGGTACATATAATGATACCTTTCTATTCGCAGGCAGAACTTGATGACAGCACTGCTGAGGGCTATGATGAACTGACTCTGTCCCAGAAGATAGGCGCCAAGAGCGCGGCTTATTCCGCACTTGACGATGAAGCTAAGGAAACTGCTAAGGCAAAGGCTAAAGAAGTTGCTGAGGAAGCCCTCGAACGTGCAAAGAACGGCGAAGATTTCAATAAGCTGGTTGAAGAATACGGCTGGGATATCGGTCTTGAGGATCCGACCAAGGGATACTATATGAAGAAGGATAACACAGGCGGCTACCCCGAAGATCTGCTCGATGCGGCATTCTCACTCAAACCGGGCGAAGTTGCCGATACACTTGTGGAGAACGATACTTTCGGCTATTTCATAGTAAAGCGCATCGAACCGGATATGGACTACGTAAACGAGAATATCGACTCGATGATAGCTTCCAACGATCAGCCTGCTATACAGGAAAAGTTCACTGAGATAATGGACGCGATGGAAGTTACCTACTGTGATGTATGGAACAAGCTGACAATCGACAGCATAACCTGATGAGATCATCAAGCCCTGCTCATATGAGCGGGGCTTTTTTACGTCACGGACACAGATATGCAAGCAAAAAGCACCGGATCATTGGCGAATTTCTTCAATAGTTTTCAAAAATCATAAAATACAGATGACATATCATACAAACCCAAAAAATATCGAATTTTTTTTCAAAAACCTATTGACAAACGGACGGTTATGGTGTATAATAGATACTGTTGTGAGGGACGAAACGAAAACGAAACGAACTTCACAAAGTAAATATGGGGGTTTAGCTCAGCTGGGAGAGCATCTGCCTTACAAGCAGAGGGTCACAGGTTCGAGCCCTGTAGTCCCCATCAGTCAGAGAGTGCGCAGAATTTTTCTGCGCACCACTTTTCTGACACGGCCCGGTAGTTCAGTTGGTTAGAACGCCGCCCTGTCACGGCGGAGGTCGTGAGTTCGAGTCTCATCCGGGTCGCTTAAATATGCTTCTGTAGCTCAGTCGGTAGAGCAGGGGACTGAAAATCCCCGTGTCGGTGGTTCAATTCCACTCGGAAGCACCATTGCGGATTTAGCTCATCTGGTAGAGC
>Ga0129311_1001838_pt1 | contig 14127 bp, 11 predicted proteins | sample Go1ome_FD_94435 | JGI IMG/M metagenome (GOLD analysis project Ga0129311, IMG submission 94435) | Western lowland gorrila individual fecal microbial communities from Wisconsin, USA - Go1022B metagenome | ecosystem: Host-associated > Mammals > Digestive system > Large intestine > Fecal | place... | reverse complement strand
TGAAACAAAACAATTGTAGGAAAAGGAGAAAATCATTATGTCCAGCAAGAACAGCAACAAGCTCAACATTCCCGAGGCCAAGGCCGCTATGAACAAGTTCAAGATGGAAGCCGCCAGCGAGGTTGGCGTCAACCTCAAGCAGGGCTACAACGGCGATCTCACCTCTCGCGAGGCCGGTTCCGTCGGCGGCCAGATGGTCAAGAAGATGAGTACCGTACGAACTGCGAACTATACCCGCGCGGATCGCACTGCGATCGGCCATGAGGTCAAGGTGCGGTACATAGCGGAATTGCTGGTGTGAGCGAAAGAGACGGGCTAACAGCTTAACTTTAAGGTCTAACACGAAAAGATTTTCGTGTTAGACCTTAAAAACTTGTTGAATATCTGAACTCTTTTGGGTATACTAATAGCTGTAAGGGGGCGATACGATGATCAACAGACCGGATTATATTGCGGCGATCGCGCCGTTTATCGATAAGCCGCTCGTCAAGATACTTGCCGGTATCCGCCGCTGCGGCAAGTCTACGATCTTTGCGATGCTGAGAGAGGAGTTGCTGCGGCGCGGCGTAGGGGAGGAGCAGATCATCTGCAAGCGGTACACGGAGATGGATATTCCCGAGAACATCACCGCCAAGCAGATGTATGACGAGCTGACCGCGGCCATGGCGGGCAAGGGGCACTGTTACCTCCTGCTGGACGAGATTCAGGAGATCACCGGCTGGGAGAAGGCGGTCAACAGCCTGCTGGAATGTGCGGATGCCGACATCTATGTGACCGGCTCCAACTCCAAGCTCATGTCCAGCGAGATCTCCACCTATCTGACGGGCCGCTATGTGTCCATTCCTGTTTATACGCTGTCGTTCAAGGAGTATCTGGACTTCAAGGCCGACAGCACCTTATCCCGCAGGGAACTGCTGGAGGAGTATATCCGCTTCGGCGCGTTTCCGATCATCGCGCTCAGCGAGTATGATGAGCAGAGCGCCTATCAGATCGTCAACGGCATTTACCACACCGTCGTCTCCCGCGATATTGTCAAGCGCCACCGCATCAACAAGCAGGATCTTTTTGACCGTGTGGTGAAGTATATCATCGAGAATATGGGCAAGACCTTCTCGGCAAACGCAATCTCCACCTTCCTCAAAAGCGAACACCGCAAGGTCTCGGTGGAGAGCATCTACAACTATCTGCGCTGGCTGGAGCAGGCATTCATCATCTACCCCTGCGAACGCTACGACCTGCAAGGCAAGAGTATCCTGAAAACGCAGGAGAAGTATTACCTTGCCGATGTCTCGCTGAAATACGCGCTGCTGGGCTATAACCGCAAAATGCTGGACGGCGCGATGGAGAACATCGTGTTCCTCGAATTGAAGCGCCGCGGCTACGATGTCTTCATCGGCAAGAACGATACCAAGGAGATCGACTTTGTCGCCACGCGCCGCGACGAGCGCATTTACGTGCAGGTCTGCGTCCAGATCCCCGAAGCGTCCGACCGCGAGGTGGGGAACCTGATGGAGCTCCGCGACCATTACCCCAAATATGTCGTCACGCTCAACGAAATGGATACCGGCATCGAAAACGGCATCAAGATCGTTCATCTTGCGGACTTTCTGCTCGCTGATGCGTGGTGATGCTCCAATTCCTCTACGTCAAACTACACAATCAAAAATAAAATCCATTGTCTATTCCGTCTATGCCTAAGTCATGTTTTTGCGGTTTTGCCCCAAAACAGGACGTAGGACTATATCATTTTACGGAAAACTATGGTAAAAATAAGCTGAGACACCGGCATTCCCGCTGTCAGGCCGTCCCCCATTCCCGACGGCGGGAAAAGCAATTTTTTTCATGGTTCCGCAGGAGCCGGAAAAGGAGGAAGATGACAAATGAAAAGACAAAATCACGAAGAAGTGTACACTTCTTCCACGAGGAGTTCTCCTCGTGGAAGAAGTGTACACTTCTTCCACGAGGAGTTCTCCTCGTGGAAAGAGGCTCCTGTCGTGGCTGCTGAGCATGGTGATGCTGCTCTCGCTGCTGCCGGGCATGGAGCTTCATGCCCGCGCCTTTTGGGAAGACTACGACCAAGGCCAAGATTGCGAATACTGCGACCACTACCACTGGGCTGAGAATTGCTGCGACGGTTGCGGGTTCTGCACTGTTGACTGCAACTCCGACTGCTTCGCTGAATTCCACTGCAACGATTGTGGTGAGTGTCTGTTCAATACGCCCTTTTGGTGCGACCAATGCTACAAGTGCGCCGACTGCATGGAGGAAACGCACTGCTCGACCTGCGGCAAGTGCTACATCGGCGAGGATGACCAGCTGTGCGGCGAATGCTATAAGGGTCCCTGCTGCTCCATCACCATCTGCGACTCCTGCGGCTTCTGCGACGACTGCGCAAACGATGACAGTGACCCGATGCACTGCTCGCTGTGCAACGCCTGCTTCGGTGCGGTGGACGAGTGCGTGCACGACGAGGATAGCGGCGTCATCCACTGCGTCGATTGCCACACGGACTGCGAGCAGTGCGAGGAATGCCTGCTGGCCAAGGAGAGCTGCGAGGAGTGCGGCCTGTGCAAGGAGTGCTGCGAGATCAACTCCGAGGACGGCGGCTGCCCGAACGGCGAGACCTGCGTGGAAAGCGCCGAGTGGACGAGCACATCTGCCCGGGCTGCGACGGCTGGGTCACGGATAAGGAGGACGAGGACGAGTTCTGCGAAACCTGCGCGCTGTGCAAGGAGTGCTGCGAGGGCAACTCCGACTGCTCCACGGGAATGTGCGCAATGGACACGGACTACGCGGATCACTTCTGCGAGGACTGCGGCCTGTGCTTCTGCGACAGCGACCCCTGCGAGGACGGCTGCGATCAGCGCTGCAAGGACTGCTGCCTCGATGCCGTGCGCGCGATGGGCTGCGATCATGACGACTGGTGCTTCAGCGACTCTGATTTTGAAGACCATCTGAGAGAGGAGCATTCCGGCGTCGGGCATACGCACATCGCTTCCTCGTCCTGGTCAGCCGACGGAACGCAGCACTGGCACCCCTGCCGCTATTGCAACGGTGAAAAGATGAATGCCGCCAACCATGAATATGACGCCAAGGGCGTGTGCAAGGTCTGCGGCTACATCAGCGGCAGCGCCATCGTTATCACCCGCCAGCCGAGGGACGTCAAGTGCAAGACCTCTATCTACGACGATTATAAGGAAGAGCCGGAAAACGGCCTGCTGTACTATGAAAATAACCCGGTCACCTTCTCCGTCTCGGCAAAGAGCCTGAAGGGCGACGAGCTGACCTATCAGTGGTATCGGAAGAATAATGAGATTCCCACGGCGACGCCCTACAAGCTACCGGAGGGTAGGTTTTACACGGGTGTGACGACCTCCACACTGAAGATGTCGGTTTCCACCCAGGCCTGCCAGGAGGACTACTCCTACTACTGCGTCATCGGCAGAAAGGGTGACCCTTCGGACACCATGGAAACGGCGGAGGCAAAGCTGACTGCCACCCATGCCTTCAGCTATCAGCAGGCAGGCGAGATCGTTTATACCGACGACGGCGAGACAACGCCGAAATACAAGGTCACTTGGGTCGATAAGAATGGGGTTACCCATGACGGTGCCGTAGGCGGCGTTCGCAAAAGCGAGGGTCACAAGCTCAAGTGCCTGTTTGAAGCAGGCGAATACGAAGCGCATTATATGACCACCGGCTCCAAGGAGCGCATCTTCCCGCATAAGTTTAAGTATGAGATAAGTTATGACGCGGTGGGCGGCGGCAAGGTCGATGTGCGCTACTGCACCGTCTGCGACTATCCCCTTTATGTGAAGAGCCATGTCCATGATTACGGCTGGAACTGGGACTGCACCGGCTTCGACAGTATCTATGAGTATACCTTCAACATCGGCGGCTCGACCAAGACGGTGGAGCAGCTCATCCTTGAGTCCGGCTATGCCCACCCCGAAAAGTGCAAGGTTCCCGGCTGCGAGGAGTTCATCATGGTTCCCCATAGCTGGGGCCGCTGGAATGTGGTCAAAAACCCCGATAATGCGGGCGGCAAAGGCGGCATGGAGGCTGAATGCAGCGTCTGCGAATACAAAGAGGGGAAAAACATTGACGGCGATTGGACAAAGGACACCGCCCTTGTGACGGTGAAAAACGGCCGCGCAACCCGTATGATCGTCAAGCCCGGCGACAAGATCAGGCTTTATCCCGAGGAGAGAACCGATCAGAAGGCCATCGGCTGGAAGGTGGAGTATCTCCGCGAATACAACGACAGACCTTATGTTAGCAAGCAATGGAATACCAGCCAGGCCAAGACCCTGTTCAATCTGGTGACCAACGGCTCCGCGCTCGAGTGGGGCTGCACGATCCCGGCGTTCAGAAACATGGGCGCACCCGGCGGCGGCCAATTCTTCTTTGAGCCGGTCTATGTTGCCTGTGACCACAGCGGCGGCACCACGGTGCTCAACGCGAAGCCGCAGGTCTGCGACCGCAAGGGCTACACCGGCGACACCGCCTGCGCGGACTGCGGCCATATCATCAGTGCCGGTTCGGATATCTACCCGCCCGCAAACGCCGGTCATACCGGCCCGCTGCAGCCGCTGTACTACTACTACGGCGGCGCGAACAGCTCGGCCACCACGGACAAGACCCAGTCGGGCAAGCGCTATAACGCCAGCACGGGCGACTGCCGGCACCGCGCCTATGAGGGCGACTACCGCTGCGCGGCCTGCGGCGGCACCGTAAAGGGCAAGACGGGTGAGTTCCGTCATAGCGGCCCCTATGAGTGGCGCGATAAAAGAGCGGCGACCTGCACCGAGAAGGGCTATTCCGGCAACCAGTATTGCGTAAAGTGCGACAAGATCGTGCAGAAGGGCGTCTCTACCCCGTCCCTCCACGAAATTGCCGGCAACTACCAGCTGATCCATGCGGTGAAGCCTACCTGCACCGCCGCGGGTTACAGCGGCGACTACCAGTGCACGGGCGACTGCAAACAGATCTTCCGCTACGGCCATGTCCTCGATAAGCTCGGCCATGACTGGAATAGCGGAGAAACCGCAACGCAGGGCAAGAGCGACGGCATTCTCTACACCTGCCGGCGCGTCGGCTGCGGCGAGACGAAGTTCGTCAAGGACGCAACACTTCCCAACTATGTCGGCCCCGTCGTGCTGACGGTCACCGCGCCAGCGCTGGGCGAAACACCGAACACAGCGGTGATTTCTGACAACAGTACAGCGAACCACTTCTCCGTGCAGAGCGTCAGCTGGACTCCTGATAATGACGTTTTTGCGCCTTACGTCAAGTATACCGTCAGCGTTGCGCTGAAAGCGGCGGACGGCTATACCTTCGCAGGAAATTCCTGCAAGATCAACGACGAGAATGCGGCCTTGAAGATTGATCCGACCGATAAGACCACCGCGACGGCAGAGTACACCTTTGCCGCCCTGTCTGATGAAGAGGCAGAAAAGTACCAGCTGGATCTCTGGCATTGCAGCGCATGGTACATGGACGGCGATGTCAAGGTGGTATCCGCGGAAGAGGACTTCTATGTTCCTGCCGGCGCGACCGTCCATCTGGTGGCAGACAGCAGCTTTGGCTTCTGCCGCTGGGTGCGCGTGGACAAAGTAGACGATACCATGCTGATTCGCGATTCCCGCAGCCTGACCGATGCAACGCTGGTCATGCCGGAAGAGTACTGCAAGGTCGGCCCTGAGAACCATGAGTTTATTCCTACACAGAATGCCTGCAAGGATACAGAGAATCCTGCCGCGCTGGTGCGTCCCGCAACCTGTACGGAGGAGGGCGTCTACTATCTCTCCTGCTCTCACACGGGCTGCTATGCGGTCGACCCCAGCCAGACCTTTACGACTCCCGCGCCGGGGCACGATTTTGACGGCGCGTGGCTGAAGGACGAGAGCGATCACTGGCGGCTCTGCCAGCGGTGCTTCGCTGAAACGAGCACGAAGGTTGCGCACGACTATGATCCTGAGAGCGAGACACCGAACACCTGCACCACCTGCGGCTATCAGCAGCCGGAAGCGAGCGCAGAAGACTGCAAACATGAAAACACGAAGACGGTCAACGCGAAGGCTCCCACCTGCCTGGATAAGGGCTACACCGGCGATACGGTCTGCGAGGACTGCGGTGTGTTGGTTAAGCCCGGAACGATCATCGATGCTCCCGGCCATCAGTTTAGCGAGAAGTATGTGGAGTATACGAAGGATCGGGAGCACTATCACGGCAAGCAGTGCACCAGACCCGGCTGCGACCTCTGGTATGCATTGGAACCCCACGATTTCCGCCAGCCGACCGTGTCGTCTGTGCCGGAGTGCTATCTCTGCGGCCACCAGAAAGTGGGCGGCGAGATCGTGCGCTATTTCGTAACGTTCCTCTCCGACGGGGAGTTCTGTTACAAGCTTCAAACGGTTGAAGGCGGCGTGCTGAGCGATGTACCCGAAGCGCCGCAAAAGAGCGGCTACCGCTTCCTCGGCTGGTATCTGGAGGACGGCACAAAGGTCACAACGAGCACAGTGTTCGGCGGTGACGCCACCGCCACGGCAAAGTGGAAGAAGATCCACAGCACCGGCACCGCTGTTAGCGCGACCACCTATCCCATCACCGTGATGGACAGCAAGAACGGCGATGTGACCGCGAGCCACAAGTCCGCCGCCAAGGGCACGACCATCACCCTGACGGTCGATCCCGATAAGGGCTATCTGCTCGATACCCTCACCGTTCTGGACGGCAAGGACAAGGAACGCAAGCTGACTGAGAAGAACGGCAAGTATACCTTCACCATGCCCGACAGCAAGGTCACCGTGGAGGCCACGTTCAAGGCTGAGCAGTCCACCGGTAACAACCCCTTCACCGATGTTCCCGCGGGCGCTTACTATGAGGACGCCGTTGTCTGGGCAGTCGGCAGGAACATCACCACCGGCATGAGCGCTGCGGCCTTCGACCCGAACGGCAGCTGCACCCGCGCGCAGATCGTCACGTTCCTTTGGCGTGCGGCCGGTTCTCCCGAGCCGAAGACCATGAAGGGCTTTGACGATGTGGCGTCCAAGGCCTACTACGCCAAGGCCGTGGCGTGGGCCGTTGAAAACGGCATCACCACCGGCACGAGCGCAAGCAAGTTCAGCCCGAACGATCCCTGCACGAGAACGCAGGCTGTGACGTTCCTCTTCCGCTATGCGGTGGCGAACGGCATGGAGGCTGTGACGATGCAGGAGCTGCTCTCCGGCTATGCAGACGCCGCGTCTGTTCCCAGCTACGCTGTGTCCGCGATGAACTGGGCGCTTGCTGCGGGGATCTTGCAGGGTGACGGCGTGAAGCTGATGCCGAACGCCACCTGCACGAGAGCCCAGATCGTGACATTCCTGTACCGCGCGATGAAGTAAAGCACTTCTCCTTCGCAGGAATATGATCGACCTGAGCAAAGAAAATAGAAGCGCAGATAGACCCATTGCTGCGATTTAAGAAAAGAGCAGTGCCCTTACACGATTTGTTCGTGTAGGGGCACTGTTTTTCTGCGTTTTCAGCAGGGACATCAGCGAATGGATCAGGAGGTTTAAGGCCATACTACTACTGCGAAACGGAGGAATTCTATGGCAGTAAAAATGAGCAGGACCATAGCCCCGGAACAGCAGAGGAAGGCGGCCTTTGAGGAAGCGTGGCTGAAATACTACAACAATGTGCTGTTCGAGAAGGGACTGATCACAGAGCGGGAGCGCAACCTGATGATCAACAAGATCAATGCCAGGACCGCAAGGAGTCTATCGAGATAAACGCAGTGCAGGAGGTCTATGTGTTTCGTGGGCCTCTTGCTTTTCTTTTTCTGCTCATGTATAATACAGATGATGATTTTGCGAAACTCAGGAGAACGATATGGATATACACACCGTGCGGCAGCAGCTTCGCACAAAAAGCCTCTATGACATTCCGCTGCGGGTGACGTATTATGCCCGCGTGTCCTCTGAATCGGATGAACAGCGAAACTCGCTGGAAAACCAGATTCGCTACTATGAAGATTTGATCCGCAAAAATAACGCCTGGACATTCGTGCCCGGCTACATCGACGAGGGACTTTCCGGCATCTCCACCAAGCACCGCGAGAACTTCAACCGCATGGTGGACGACGCGCAGTTCGATAAATTCGATCTGATCATCACAAAGGAGATCTCCCGTTTTGCCAGAAACACGCTCGACTCGATCCAATACACCAGGCAGCTCCTAAGCGATGGCGTGGGAGTCTTTTTCCAGAATGACAACATCAACACGCTGGACGAGGATTCTGAGCTTCGCCTTTCCATCATGTCCTCCATCGCGCAGGACGAGCTGCGCAAGCTCTCCTCCCGCGTGAAGTTCGGGCATCAGCAGGCCATCAGGCAAAACGTGGTGCTGGGCAACAGCCGGATCTTCGGCTATCGGAAGGACCAGAAGCGGCTGGTGATCGACGAAACGGAAGCCCCGATGGTGAGAGAACTGTTTGAGCGCTACGCTACCGACCGGTATTCCATGAAGCAGCTGGAAACGCTCTTCTGGGAAAAGGGGTATCGCAACCTCAACGGCAACAGGATCGCGCACTCCACCATGTCGGGCATGATCTCCAACCCCAAGTACAAAGGCTACTATGTGGGCAACAAGGTCAAGGTGGTGGATATGTTCACCAAGAAGCAGAAATTCCTTCCGCCGGAGGAATGGGTGATGTTCAAGGACGAGACCGGCGAGATCGTACCGGCGATCGTCAGCGAAGAGCTATGGAACAAAGCAAACGAGATCCTCAAGCGCCGCAGCGAGGATGTAAAGAACCGTCAGGGCATCTGCAACCACGCAAACCTCCTGACCGGAAAGCTCTGGTGTACGCATTGCGGCCAGCCCTACTACCGGCGGGAGTCCAAAGACCGAAGCGGCAGGAAGAACAGCAAATGGCTTTGCTCCGGCAAGATCAAAAACGGCGCGGACTCCTGCGCCTCGTTTGCGATCTATGAAGAAGAGATCAAGCCTGTGCTCTACGAAGTGTTCCGCGACACCAAAGCCGACGCCGACGCCATGATCGCAGAGTATGTGAGGCTGTACAACGAACTGACGAGAAACGGCGCGCTGCCGCAGAAAATCGAGGAGCAGCAGAAGATCATTGATCTTGCCAACCGGAAGAAAAATAAGCTTTTGCAGCTGATTGCAGACGACAGCGTGACCCATGCCGACTTCAAGTCCATGACCGCCGCCTGCAACGAGGAGATCCAGGCGGCAGAGGCAGAGATCGCAGAATTGGAGCGAGATGCCTTGGAGGGGGAGGAATTCCGCAAAAAGATCGAGGAGATCCGGAAGGTGCTTGCCAACGCCCAGCGGGACGCGGCAAGCGGGATCATCACCAAGGAGTTCGTGGACAAGTATATCGACAAAATCTTTGTCACTCCCACAGAGGACGATACGCTCCTGCTCCAGATCAAGATCTTCACCGGCGAAACCACGGAAAAATACCTGCGGAAGTTCAAAAGTCGCGCGGGTATCATCACCGGGGATATGGCCGAACAGGGCAAAAAACAAGGAGATACAATACCCTTGGAAGAAGCGGTTCCTGCGGGTCACATGTTCAAGAAGATGATCGAGAGCTACGAGAAGAACCTGTAAACAAAGATAAGCTTCACAAATAGCGAAAGAGGGCGCGGCCAACAGGCCGCGCCTTTTTGTTTCCAAACAATCATGGCACGCTCACTCCGCGCGGGCGCTTGCCGCTTACCCGCGCGGAGGAGACAAAAGGGCAGGGGGGGTGCCGCCCTTGCAGACATTTTGCGCAGAATATCGGCAAAAATACATTGTTGCATTTTTGGAGAATATGATATACTATTTTTATATGTGTGCATGCGCTGTGCTGAGAGCGGGAGCCATGCGCGGGAAAGCGGCGAACCGCAGCGGGCGGCCTGCCGGAATATGCAGGGGAGATGTCCGTATGCGCGCATGGGAGCACTTCAAAACCATCACACGTCACCGCCGTCTGGTGCGGCGGTACTGTTTTCGCCTCGGCCTGTATGCACAGGGAATACGGCACGATCTGAGCAAATACAGCCCCGCGGAATTCTTCCGCGGCGTCAAGTATTATCAGGGGTATCGCAGCCCGAACGACGCCGAGCGCCGCGAGAACGGCGTGAGCCTTGCCTGGCTCCATCACAAGGGGCGCAACCGCCACCACTTTGAATATTGGATCGACTACTGCATCGGCGAGGACGGCAAGGTCTATATGGGCGGGTGCAAAATGCCGCTCAAATACGTGGCAGAGATGTTTTGCGACCGCATCGCCGCCTGTAAGATCTATCAGGGCGAGCAATATACCGACGCCTCAGCCTACGACTACTACGAGCGCTCGCGCGGTCATATCCTGATCCACCCCGAAACGGGCGAGCTGATCGGCGAAATGCTGCGCGTGCTCAAAGAAGAGGGCGAGGACGCGGCATTTTCCTATGTGCGCGGTCTTTTGCGCGAAGAAAAGCAAAAATCGACAAAATGAGAGTTTTGACAGATGCTTGCTTGCAATCTCCTGTATTTAAGAGTAAAATATTCTCATTATTTATTTTTGACAGAGGACGGACAAGAACCAATGACTCATCCCTATAAGACGCGCGAGGGCGGCGCTACTGTAACGATCTTTGTGCCTTATGACTGTCGGAACCACTGCCCCTTCTGCGTGAACAAGCAGGAGTACGCCCATGCTGAGGGGTTCAGCGTTGAGGCGATCCTTGAGAGCATCGCCGTGATGAATGAGATCACGCCGTACTGCGACTTTGTATTTACCGGCGGCGAGCCGTTTGCCAACCTGAAGGCACTCCAGCGCATGCTCGACGCGATTCCTACCACGCATAAGGTGTATATCAACACGACCTTCCCCGTGCAGCCCGGATGCAGCGCAGAAGAGATGCTCGCCTTTACCGAGCGCAACCGCGACAAGATCACCTGCATCAACGTTTCCCGGCATCTGACGAAGTACGTTGAAGAATCGCCCGATGAGATCGTTGCCCGCATCGCAACGCCCAAGCGCGTGAACTGCGTGCTGTACATGGATTATCCTGCCGATGAGCTGATGGATTACGCCGAGCGCTGGCGCAAGTATAATATCCCCGTGCAGTTCCGCTACGACTATACCGAGACCACGCCCGAAAACCTCTATCAGGAAGAGGGCGACAAGATCCTCGCAGATCTCAAAAAGCGCTTTGTCTACAAGGGACTTGACGGCTGCCGCATGCGCAACGGCTATCATTTCGACTACAAGGGTCTGCACATGACCTATCATAAAACGCTGCCCTACTCCACCATTGTGGAAACGGGCGATGATGGTGTGACCTATGATATCCTCTACGATATTCTCATCAAGCAGACCGGCGAGATCCACTCCGACTGGACGGGCGTGAAGCTCGACGTGGACGCATACCGCAAGGCCGTCTACGAACCCTACGACCTGCGTGTGCTTGAGGGGACGGTCGACTTTTAAGGGAAAGGCGGCAAAAGACGATGCACTATCAGGCAGCTGTCATCACCGTCAGCGACCGCGCGTCTGCGGGCGTGTACGAAGATAAGAGTGGCCCCACTGTGACCCAAATACTGAAAGAGGCGGGCTACGACGTTGTGCACACCTCCATCGTGCCGGACGAAAAAGAGCAGATCAGCGCGGAGCTGATCCGCTGCGCGGACGAGAAGCACTGCGACTTGATCGTCACAAGCGGCGGCACGGGGCTTTCCCCGCGCGATGTGACGCCCGAGGCAACGCGCGCCGTGCTCGAGCGCGAGATCCCCGCGATCCCGCAGGCGATGCTCTATTTTAGCCTGTCGATCACGCCGAACGCGATGCTCTCCCGCGCCGCAGCGGGAAGCAGAGGGAAGAGCCTCATTGTGAATCTGCCGGGATCTGAAAAGGCTGCGCGCGAAAACCTGAGCGCCGTCCTCGGCGCACTCAGCCACGGGCTCAAGATGCTTGCCGGCGAAGGCCACTGAGCAGAAAATGAAGAAAATGTCCCCGCGTTTGAAAAAACGCGGGGACATTTTTGCTGCTTATCGGAGAGGTCCTTGTGCCAAAGAGAGATCCGTCACCCCTGATACCCCAGCGCGGCAGAGAGCATCTGCCCCGCGGCGACAACGGCGCGCTCGGCGTGCGCGAATTCATCCGAGTGCACGGAGCGGAACATGCCGAGCACGCTGACGACATACTTGAGCGTGCCGCCGCCGGTGAAGACCGGCGCGGAAATGGAGCGCAGGCCAATCTTATATTCGCCGTTTTCCACGGCAAAGCCTGCCTCCCGGCAGGCGGGCAGGGACGCGAGCAGCGCAGCTGTGTCTGTTTCCGTGTGGGGCGTGAAGGGTGTGAGCGGTGCTGCACGGGAGAGGAGCTTGGCAGCCTCGGTCTCGCTCATGTGGGCGAGGACGATCTTCCCCTGCGAGGTGCAGTGCAGCGGCAGGCGCGCACCGGGCGCGGAGACGACGCGCAGGCTGTCGCGCCCCTCCGCCTGATCAAGCGCGACAATGTGTCCGTTTTCATAAGTGGAGAGCATCGCAGAGCCGCCGGTCTCGTCGACCAGGTGCGCAAGGTAGGGCCGCGCGAGCGAAGAGACGTTCCAGAAGGCGCTGGCGCGGCAGCCGTATTCAAAAAGCCGCAGGCCAAGGGCGTATTTCCCATCGGCGTGCTGCGTGATGACATCGTGATCCCGCATGGTGGTCAAAAGGCCGAAGGCCGTGCTTTTGGGCAGTCCTGCGCGGCTGCTGATGTCGGTGAGCGTCATCGGCTCGCCCGCATCGCTCAGCAGCTGCAGCAGCTCCATTGCCTTGGCAACGGAGCGGATCGTGTTGCCGTCTGCCATAAGTGTCCCTCCTGAATGCGTTTTCTTCTTTTTCATTTTAAAAAATCAGACGGTAAAAGTCAATAATGCGACAATAACAAATCGTTATCCGACAATGCCGAACAGCAAGATTGCAAGCAAGCGTTATTTTTGGTAAAATATCATGCAATCAACATGGTGAAGGGAGGCGGTTTTTGTGGTGGACAGCTACGCAAGAGCCATTACCTATCTGCGCATCAGCATCACAGACCGCTGCAACTACCGCTGCCGCTACTGCATGCCGGACGTCGGCATTGAAAAATGTGCGCACGGAGATATCTGCTCGCTTGAAGAGCTGCGCGACATGGCAGCGGCGGCTGTGCGCTGCGGTGTTCGCAAGATCCGCGTTACGGGCGGCGAGCCGCTCGTGCGGCGCGGCGCGGTCGATTTCTGCCGAATGCTTTCGGAAATTCCGGGCGTTGAAGAGCTGTGCGTCACGACGAACGGCAGTCTGCTTGCAGAGCAGGCAGCAGCGCTGCGCGAAGCGGGCGTCACGCACCTCAACATCAGCCTCGACACGCTGAAAGAAGGGCGCTTTCGCACCATCACGCGCCTTGGTACGCTTTCTGACGTCCTGCGGGGCATCGAGGCGGCCGAGCGTGCAGGTTTTGAGAAAATCAAACTCAACTGCGTGCTGCTCGGCGGCGTCAACGACGATGAGATCGCCGATTTTGCCGCGCTGACGCGCGCGCACGACTGGCAGGTGCGCTTCATCGAGCGCATGCCGATGGGCTGCGGCAGGGACTTTGGCGCCTATCTCCCTGCGCAGGCGGTTTTGGAGCGCTGTCCGGAGTTGGAGGCCATTTCGCACGACGGCGTGGCCGCGTGCTACCGCTTCCCCGGCGCAAAGGGAACAGTCGGGCTGATCGCCCCGATGAGCCACGCCTTTTGCAGCGAATGCAGCCGCGTGCGCATCACGGCGGACGGAAAATTGAAGCCCTGCCTGCATTCGGCTGCGGAGCTATCGCTGCGCGGCCTTTCGGGTGACGAATTGGAAGCGGCGATCCGCCGCGGCATTCTGATGAAACCGGAGCGCCACCACATGGACGAGACCGGAGAAACGGAAGCGCAGCGCGGCATGTTTGCGATTGGAGGGTGAAAGCACATGGAACTGACGCATTTTAACGAACAGGGACGCGCCCGCATGGTGGACGTGAGCGAAAAGGTGCAGACCTATCGCGTGGCGCGCGCCGCCGCGACGGTCCGCATGGCGAAAACGACGATGGACAAGATCAAAGAGGGCTCCATCGGCAAGGGCGATGTGCTGGCGGTCGCG
>Ga0129311_1001837_pt1 | contig 14128 bp, 16 predicted proteins | sample Go1ome_FD_94435 | JGI IMG/M metagenome (GOLD analysis project Ga0129311, IMG submission 94435) | Western lowland gorrila individual fecal microbial communities from Wisconsin, USA - Go1022B metagenome | ecosystem: Host-associated > Mammals > Digestive system > Large intestine > Fecal | place... | reverse complement strand
TACTTTCCTATAGCATCCCTGATGGCTTCCTCCGATGCCAGCATCGGTTCTACATTGAGGTTCGTAACCAATCCTATATCATCGATAGCCATGATATCCATAGGGTCTGCCATAGCCACCTTGAGGATATTCGGATTGTCCGGATCGATCTCTATAGGAATGGCCTGATACTTGGTAACCAGATTCTCCGGCACCATATGTATGACCTTGTCCTCAATCTTTGCTCCCTTGAGTTCTATGTAATCAATTCCCAGCTGAGTTGTAAGTACCGTGATCAGCATCTCGTTACTTATAAATCCCAGATCAACCAGGGCGTTTCCAAGCTTTCTGCCTGTCTCCTTCTGTTTTGCAAGTCCTTCCTGAAGCTGTTCCTCTGTTATAGCCCCCGCTGCTACAAGGACATCTCCAATCCTGATCTTCTTACGTCCCACGCTTAATCGCATTCTCTAAATACCCTCCTCATATCTCCTAATTTCTCCGAATTAACAGAATTATACAAATACCTATCGCATATTATATCACAGTATTTTCACATTTTAAACATTTTGTATATTTTTTTGGGTTGTTTTTTGCACTTTTATCAAAAGATAAGCTTTCAAGATGGTGGATAAGCACTATTTCTGCACAATACGCATAGTATATATGAAAGAATAAGCGGGAGAAATGCACCATGGAAGCATTCAAAAATCCACTGACTCCCGATGAAGAGAAGAAATATGTAAAGCTGTGTATGTCCGGATGTCAAAGTGCCCGCAACATTCTCATAGAATACAATCTGCGGCTTGTAGCTCATATATGCAAGAAATATCACGCAGCCGTACGTGAGCCCGAAGACCTTATATCAGTCGGAACAATCGGCCTGATAAAGGCAATCGACACCTACAGGCCAGATAAAGGCTGCCGGCTTGCCGGATATGCTTCCAAATGCATAGAAAACGAAATCCTCATGACTCTCCGCCAGGAAAAGAAGAAAGCCAGAGAAGTATCCATATACGATCCCATAGGAATCGACAAAGAAGGCAACGAAATCGTCATCATGGATATAATAAGTGCCCCCACATGCAACACACTGGATAAACTCATCACCTGCGAGCATCTGGACCAGCTTCCATCATGCATGTATTCTTCCCTCTCAGCCAGAGAACAGAAGATCCTGACCATGCGTTACGGTCTCGACGGACGCAGGTGTCTCACTCAGAAAGAGGTTGCACACGCTCTCGGAATATCCAGGTCCTACGTCTCCCGTATAGAAAAGAAGGCTCTGACAAAGCTGAGAAGGTGTCTTGAATCCTGATCATCAATACACCCTCTTACGTGTTTATCCATTACTCTTTTCTTCTGATTATCATACCGGTTGTCAGTTCCCTGTCCACTTTGACTTTAAGCTGTTGCTTAGGATGAGGAGCTGATTCCATACATACACCATCTTCATCATATATTGCAAGCACCTCACACTCTATATTGCTTCCATCAAAATCCATAGCCTCAAGGCACTCACCCACAGAGAATTTGTTTTTCTGTTCAAAACACAGCAGACCATCCTCAGCAATGTGTCTTACCGTTCCTATATATGTATAATTCTTGACGTAAGTATTGCTGTCATATATCTGGGAATCTGAATCCGTCTTGCCAAAGTAAAATCCTGTAGTAAACTGTCTGTAAGTGCATTTGGCTATCTCACTCTTATAGTAGTCCATATTTGCCCTGTACTTCTCTTCTGACTCAAAATAGTCATCTATGGCTTTCCTGTAGGTTCTTGCCACAGTCGCAACATACAGCGCAGTCTTCATTCTTCCCTCAATCTTGAGACTGTCTATTCCAGCCGCAGCCATCTCAGGCACATACTCTATCATGCACAGGTCCTTTGAGTTGAATATATATGTACCTCTGTCATCTTCATTGACAGTCATATACTCCCCGGGCCTGGTCTCCTCCACTATAGAGTATTTCCATCTGCATGGATGCGTGCAGGCTCCGTGATTGGCATCTCTTCCTGTAAAATAATTGCTGAGCAGGCATCTTCCGGAATAAGATATGCACATCGCACCATGTACAAAAGACTCTATCTCCATGTCATCAGGTATATGAGTCCTGATCTCTGATATCTCAGCCAGTGAAAGTTCCCGGGCTGATACCACCCTCTTTATCCCGTGATCATACCAGAATCTGTATGTCATGTAGTTGGTATTGTTGGCCTGTGTGCTGATGTGAAGCTCCATATCAGGCATAACCTCTCTGGCTATCATATATACCCCCGGATCAGATACAAGCACCGCATCCACTCCAGTCTCCTTGAGTTCAGCAAAATAGCCTCTTATACCTTCAAGATCATAATTGTGTGCAAATATATTCGCAGTCACATATACCTTTGCACCGCGCTCATGCGCGTACTCAACACCTTCCTCCATCTCTTCTATAGAGAAATTATCTGCCTTGGCCCTAAGTCCAAAGGCACGTCCACCTATATATACCGCATCAGCTCCGTAATCCACAGCCACCTTCAGTGTATCCAGGCCTCCTGCCGGTACCAGCAGTTCCGGTTTCTTATTTGTCATTTATCTGTCCTCCAACAAAGTCTACATCTTTTTTCAATGTCAGGCTCATTCCATCTCCAATGTTCAGAATAGCCGTTTCGAGTCCGGGTGTGTGTGTCAGTTCATACAGATATTCCCGCATCCGTGAGTGTATCGTTCTGTTTCTTCTTGTCACCGCATATCTGCTCTCCAGGACATCACCATCCTGCAGCACATTGTCACACAACAGTATTCCACCAAGTGCAAGCAGCCTCAGTGCCTCCCTGTAAAACATCCCATACTGTCCTTTGGCCGCATCCATAAATATAAAATCATACTGTCCATTCATAGAAGGAAGGACATCAAGCGCATCACCATCTATGAGCGTGATCTTATCTCCCGCAGATGCCCTGTCTATATTCCTGCGGGCTTCCTCCACTCTGGGCGGATAATTCTCTATAGTTGTTATATGGGCGCCATCTCCCACGAATCTGCTCATAAAAATGGCAGAAAAGCCTACTGCTGCCCCAATCTCCAGAATCCTGGCAGGTTTATTCATAAGCAGTAACAGCTTGATGAATTCTCCCGCCTCTCTTCTGATTATCGGAACTTTGTTCTCTTCTGCCTCTCTTCTGATCGAGGTGATCACCTCATCATAGTCCGTGTTAAATGAATTGATAAATGACGCCAGTCTCTCATCAGTTATCATCCTTACTGTCTCCATCACTGCTTCCACTGTCATCCGGGCTGTCCGAAGTGGAATTGCCTGTAATCATATCTATTATCTCTGTATTCGTATTGCAAGGCGCTATCTGATATGTACCAGCTTCGATCTTGGATGCATATCCTCCTATCCTCAGTTTGAGGATAAATGCATATTTATTGTCTATCACTTTGGCCTTCTTCAGAGAATCAGCCACATCAAGAACCGACTCATCAGGCAGTACCTGAACATTCACAGTCTTGGTGTCCGCAGCATTAAGTGCTTTGGTTGCAAATACCTGATATGCAAAATCATAAGAATATGAAAATGCTTTCACCAGACAGAACAATATACATACATTAATGAGAAGTCCAAACAGAAACTTCAGCATTCTCTTCATACTTCTAGCACTATCAAAAGCCATAACTCTCTCTCCTATACGCTACTGTGTATCTTCTTCTATGATATCGAAATCAAGATCATCCGCTATCTGTTCATATACAAGTCTCATCATCCTCACAAGCTTCTGCTCAGCCCTGATAAAATCATTGACTATCGTGTCATGAACAATGGAATCGTATTCCATGAATAGATTATTCACTTCATCATATGGATTGTCAAGCATTTCATTGTTCTGTATTTCATAATTTTTCTTACGAAATTCCATAAGCTGCTGAAGCTTGTCCGGCTTCTGCCTGAGCTTATCCTTACAATACTGATAATTCTTGTAGACATCCGATTCCCTTATACAGGCATTGAGCTGCCTGCTTAGCTCCAATGTATCGGTCATATATATCACCCTTCTAGACTTCTGTAATTATAGGAAGTATCATAGGACTTCTCTTGGTTCTCTTCCACAGGAATTCTCCCATATCATCCTTTATAACTGACTTTATCTTGCCCCAGTCCGTAACGCCGCGGCTTAAGCACCTGTCAAGAGCCTCCTGACAAGTGATCCTGCAGTCCTCCATAAGTGTCTCTGATTCTCTCACATATACAAATCCTCTGGACACGATATCAGGTCCGGCCACAAGCTGATTGCTGTATCTGTCCAGCGTAACAACTATGATCATCAATCCATTCTGCGAAAGAAGCTGTCTGTCCCTGAGCACTATGTTGCCCACATCACCGACTCCAAGGCCATCTACAAATACACCCTGAGCCGGAACCTTGCCAACAATATCAAATGTATCCTCGCCGATCTCCAACACGTCTCCTGTGGTCATGATCTTTACATTCTCTTTTGGTATTCCCATCTCTCTTGCAAGTTCAGCATGACGCTTCAAATGTCTGTACTCTCCATGCACAGGTATCGCATACTTAGGCTTAGTCAGTGCATATATGAGCTTGAGTTCCTCACGGCATGCATGTCCGGATACATGTGTATCCTCAAATATTACATGTGCGCCCTTGGCCTCCAGCTCATTGATAACCTTAAATACCGCCTTTTCATTTCCAGGTATCGGATGAGAACTGAATATAACCACATCACCCGGCTTTATGGCTATCTTGTTGTGAATGGATGCCGCTATACGGGATAGTGCTGCCATGTTCTCTCCCTGACTTCCCGTAGTGATGAGCACCACCTTCTCGTCAGGATAATTCTTCATCTCACTTATATCTATAAGCGTGTTATCCGGTATATTGATATATCCAAGCTCTGATGCGGTGGTGATGATATTCACCATGCTTCTGCCCTCGATAACAGCTTTTCTTCCATACTTGTATGCAGAATTGATGATCTGCTGTACTCTGTCAACATTCGATGCGAATGTTGCAATGATGATTCTGTGATCCTTATTGTCATTAAACAGATTGTCAAATGTTCGTCCCACAGTCTTCTCCGACTGGGTAAATCCTTCTTTCTCTGCATTTGTAGAGTCTGCCATGAGAGCAAGCACGCCCTTCTTGCCGAGCTCTGCAAATCTCTGAAGATCTATCGTACCGCCAAATACCGGCGTGTAATCTATCTTGAAATCTCCGGTGTGGACAATAAGTCCTGCCGGTGTGTAAATTGCCAGCGCCGCCGAATCTGCAATGGAATGATTGGTCCTGATAAATTCTACTCTGAATGCCCCGAGATTGATGTTCTGTCCATACTTTACAACCTTCCTTCTGGTATTGTTCATAAGGTTGTGTTCTTTGAGCTTGTTCTCTATAAGTCCCATTGTCAGCTTGGTCGCATATATAGGCATATTGAGTTCCTTCTCAATATAAGGAATGGCACCAATGTGATCCTCATGTCCATGGGTAACCACAAGTCCCCTGACCTTAGCCGCGTTTTCCTTAAGATATGTGATGTCAGGGATTACAAGATCTATTCCTAACATATCGTCCTCAGGGAATGCCAGTCCGCAGTCAATGACTATGATAGAGTCCTCATACTCTATCGCAGTGATATTCATTCCAATCTGTTCCAGACCGCCCAAAGGAATGATCTTCACTGTTTCTTTATTCTTCTTATTCAATTTTATACCTCCAAATTTACGTCCTCAAGCAGTTCATCAAAAATCTTTATGACTGCCTCTAATTCTTTTTCATCTTCAACAATGTCGTATGCTGCCATCTCTTCTGTATCAGCCTCACCGTTCTCGCGAAGTATAAGAAAAGATTCATCATCCGCCTTGTCCACAACAAACAGATAGTTGACACCGCCCAGTGTGGTCTGTTCTACCACGACAAACTCTGCCTGTGTTCCATCTTCTGCTTCAAATACAATACTGTTGTTATCGTTCTCTGCCATACATAACCTCTTTTTCTGGCTGTGCCGTCATGTTCCCTGCTGTGCATCCAGATAGTTCTGCAGTATGACAGCCGCTGCCATCTTGTCAATATAAGTCTTTCTGTTCTCCCGGCGGACTCCGCTCTCCATAAGTATACGCTCAGCCTCCACCGTAGTGAGGCGTTCATCCCACAGCGTCACATCAAGTCCGGTTCTTCGCTCGAGTGCTTCACGAAACTCCTGTGTTGCCTGACATCTGTCCCCCTCTGTGTTGTTCATATTCTTAGGGTAGCCAAGCACTATACACTCTATCTTATTCTGTTCTCCACCATCAGCATATTCCGCAATGATTGCTTCTATACGAGCCAGGGTCTGTCTCAGCTTGCCGGCAGACTTTCTCTCTATCGTCTCCAGGGGCTGTGCCGTAATCTTCAGTGCATCACTCACCGCAACTCCTACTGTCTTGGTTCCATAATCCAGTCCTAATACTCTCATAAAACGTTCCTTTGTTCAATCCACATAAACTACATAAAATTATTGCTTATGTAATCCTCAAATAACACTTCTATTATCTCATCTCTCTCAACCTTCATGATAAGGCTTCGAGCATTCTTGTAGCTGGTGATATATGTAGGATCTCCGCTCATTATATATCCCACTACCTGGCTGACCGGGTTATAACCTTTCTCTGCAAGGGCATCGTATACCTGTCCGATTATCTCTCTCACATCTATTGTGGCATCCTTCATCGGAACTATATTCTGTGTACTTCCATTATTCATCAAATCACGTCCTCATCTTGTTATTATCTTACGAACCATTTAACATTCCTATTCTAATATAAATAATTATAAAAGTAAAGGTTCATTAGACGAGCATCACCGATCCATTGTGAGTGTATCTGACATACACCAGGCTATTGACAAAGCTCTCCGGCATCTCTATATTGCCAACATCGATTCTTATATCCATATATCTCTCAGTGTGTCCTCTCAGATATGTGCCTTCATCTGTATGAAGGACTTCCTCCACAAGGACCTCAAGATCCTGTCCCTCAAAGCCAAGCTCATACTCATCCTTATTGTGAGCAGCCAGTTCCAGAAGTACATCACTTCTTTTATTTTTGACCTCCGGAGACACCTGATCCTTCATCGCCGCCGCAACAGTTCCCTGCCTTGGAGAATATTTGAATATATGCATCTCATAAAGATTAAGTTCCGTCAGATATCTTACAGTTTCCTGAAATTCCTCTTCAGTCTCTCCGGGAAATCCCACTATCACGTCTGTTGTGAGTGCTGGGGATTTATATGCCCTTCTAAGCATGTCACATTTTTCTAAGTATTCTTCACAAGTATGCTTTCTGTTCATACGCTTAAGTACTGAATTACAGCCACTCTGCAGACTTAAATGAAAGTGTGGGCACACCTTTTTTATAGTTGAAATCCTTGATACAAAATCCTCTGTAATGATTCCCGGCTCCAGTGATCCCAGACGTATTCTCTTTATTCCTTTGATTTTTGAGACAGACTCTATGAGTTCAATCAGTGCTCCCTCATTATTCTTATCTTTGCCATATGATGATATGTGTATACCTGTGAGCACTATTTCTTTTATCCCGGCATCTGCAAGTTCACTTACCTCCCTGAGCACAGCTTCTTCACTTCTGCTCCTTATCCGTCCACGCACATATGGGATAATACAATATGAGCAAAACTGATTACAGCCATCCTGAATTTTTACATACGCCCTGGTATGTCCAACAGGAATATGGCCTCCCATCTCCTCATATTCAGTCTCCTTTGCGATATCAATGAAGTTTTCAACTGTTTTGTCATCTTTTTCGCCGTTTTTATTCACATTTATATAATCAATAACTATTTTTGTTATATCACGTTTTTTATTGTTACTGATGATTATATCCACCGCATCATCTTTTTCCAGCACTTCCCGGGCTGACTGAACATAGCATCCGGCAGCTATGACTATAGCGTCCGGATTCCTCTTGTGTGCCCTGTGAAGCATCTGCCTGGACTTCTTGTCTGCCACATTTGTCACCGAGCAAGTATTTACTATGTAGATATCAGCCTTGTCCTCAAATTCTACAATCTCGGCTCCGGCTTCATGCAGCATATCCAGCATGCTGTCAGTCTCCGCCTGATTAACTTTACATCCCAGCGTCACAGCTGCCACGGACATTCCTTTTAACATCAATTTTACTCTCCTTAATATTGACTTTTGTAATTTATAAAAATATAATGGTTACAGTACATAAACTATATTACTTACAAGGGTTAGGAGGACTAATATGAAAGCAGTTAAGATTTCTTTAAACTCAATCGATAAGGTCAAGAGTTTTTGCAATGACATCGCAAAATTTGACGCAGAATTCGACCTCGTATCAGGACGTTATGTAATTGACGCCAAGTCAATCATGGGTATTTTCAGTCTTGATATCTCAAAGCCTATCGAGCTTAACATCCATGCTGAGAGTGGTCTCGATGAGATCATGGCAACTCTCAAGCCATACCTTGCAGAATAAGGATTAACTATCTGCACACATTTGTTATCACGAACTTGATATTCAAAGAGATGCTTATATAAGCATCTCTTTTTTGTTTGTTTTTGTTTTTATTAATATTGCTGACAGTCCTGTCACCAAACCATTACATGCAGCTTACTGCTTTGCACGGCACATTACCACTTCCGCGGTCTCTACCGCCTTCTGATACAGAGGCTCAATTATACCTTCCAGTTTACTCTCTGACTTCTCTATAGCCGAGAGTATAGGTTTGGTCACAGGATGTTTTGCCACAAATGTTGTGCAACAGTCCTCATACGGAAGAATAGACGTCTCATACGTGCCTATCTTCTCCGATATATCTACTATTTCCTGCTTATCTAATCCAATACAAGGTCTGAACACCGGCATGGTACTCACCTCATTGATAACATTCAGGCTGAATACCGTCTGGCTTGACACCTGTCCTATACTTTCTCCTGTTATAGTACACTGGCAATCATTCTGATTTGCCAGTTCCTCAGCTATCTTGATCATATACCTCTTCATAATAATCGTAAGTTCTTCATGAGGGCAATTATCATATATAGCCATCTGAACATCTGAGAAGTTTACTACATGAAGCTTTATGGCTCCGGCATAATCTGCAACAAGACATGCCAGATCAATAACTTTCTGTTTTGCCCTCTCGCTGGTGAAAGGAGGTGCATGGAAATATACTGCTTCCACAACAACTCCCCTCTTGGCTATCATATATGCAGCTACAGGGCTGTCAATTCCACCTGAGAGCAATGCCATGCCCTTGCCATTTGTTCCAACTGGAAGTCCACCAGGGCCGGGAATTGTAATAGAATAAATATATGCAACTTTTCTTATCTCAACATTGATGATCTCCTGAGGTGAATGTACGTCCACCTGAATATCCGGATATGCCTCCAGAAGGAAATGTCCAAGTTCTGCACTCACCTCCATGGATGTCATTGGATAGGACTTATCATTTCTTCTGGTAAATACCTTAAACGTAAAATTCTTCCTGTCATAAGCCTTGTCTACATACTCTATGACCTTATCTCTTAAGTTGTCAAAGTCTGTATTCTCCTCCACTACTACCGGACAGATTCCCACTATTCCAAACACTTTTCCCAAAGCATTTACCACATCTTCGTAGTCGTACTCTGATTTGCACTCTACAAATATTCTTCCCTGTTCTTTCCTGACATAGAACTCTCCATAATTTTTGAGTTTTCTATTGATATTTCTACACAGTATATCTTCAAAAATATATCTGTTCTTACCCTTAGTGCCTATCTCAGCATATTTGATCATAAATGCTTTGTACTGCATATATCCTCCTTGTAATACTGTTATTTCTTTCTTCTGTATCTTCTTAGTACCGGCAGCAATTCTTTGCAGCAATCAACTGCATAATCCACCTGATCCATGGTATTCTCAGGTGACAAACTAAATCTCAGTGTAGACTCAAGTTTCTCCTGTGGAAGTCCTATGGATTTTAGTGTACTGCTGACAGAATGTTTGTTGGACGAACAAGCTGATCCCGATGATACATATACTCCACGTTCCTCAAGCGCATGAAGCATAACTTCACTTCTCACACCCTTAAACGTTATACTGGCTATATGTGGTGCATCCCCCGAATTGCTGTACACATCTTCTATCTGTGTAAGCTCTCCTATGAGATGTTCCTTCAATTGCCGCATATGTTCCACCTTTGCATCCAGATCATTATATGTCATCTCTGCCGCAAGCACCATTCCTGCTATACCAGGTACATTCTCCGTCCCGGATCTCATGCCGCTCTGCTGTCCACCGCCATATATGATCGGTTTGACCTTCACCCTGTCTCTTATATACAGAGCTCCCACTCCTTTCGGTCCATGGAACTTATGGCTGCTGATCGACATCATGTCTATGCCCATTCTTCCCGGATATATCGTATACTTGCCAAATGCCTGTATAGCATCAACATGAATCAGAACCGAAGGATTCTTCTCCTTGACACGCTTTACCAGATCCTGTATCGGCATAACAGCACCTATCTCATTGTTGACATACATAACCGACACAATTATCGTATCATCGTCCACCGCATCAATAAGCTGTTGTTCGTCTATCAATCCCCGGCTGTCCACGCCTATTCTGACAACCTCAAAACCCATATCTTTCAAGAAGTCCACCGTGCTGCCAACCGATGCATGCTCCACAGATGTGGTTATGATCTTGTTGCCGGCACGTCTGTTGGCCAGTGCTCCGCCAATCAGTGCCATGTTATTGGACTCTGTTCCACCCGATGTAAATACTATCTCCTTCGGTTGAACCTTCATCAATCTGGCAAGTCTTTCCCTTGCATTCTTTATATATCCGGCAGCTTTCACACCTTTCAAATGAAGGGACGACGGATTGCCATAATCCTCTTCCATCAACTTAACCACAAGATCTCTGACTTCCGGATACACCGGAGTTGTCGCAGAGTTGTCAAAATACGCTTCCATCTCTTTACCACACCATTCCTATATATAATTTCTGTAGCTTTCTACTTCTGATCCCTGTCTGTCTGGAACATGATAACAGCCATAACTGCAAGGCCGGCAGTCTCAGTCCTCAATATCCTGTGACCAAGCGTTATGCATTCTGCCCCCGCTGCCACAGCCTGTTCTACCTCATCCTTTGCAAATCCACCCTCTGGCCCTATAAATATGCCAAGTGATCTGTGACCGGCAATCTCCGATATGATACGCCTTGACTGTTCCAATCCTTCAGCTTCCTCATAAGGGATGATATTCATATCCAATTCCTTAGCCATCTCTATAGCCTGTGCAAATGTAACCGGTTCTGTTACCTCTGGAACAATTCCACGCCCTGACTGCTTGGCTGCCGATTCCGCTATAGTCTGATAACGTTCAGTCTTCTTCGCCGCCTTCCTTGCATCAAGCTTTACTATAGTCCTTGCTGTAAATACCGGAACAATACGACAGACCCCCAGCTCAACCATCTTCTGTACTATGAGATCCATCTTGTCAGACTTGGGATACCCCTGAAACAGCGTAACCTTCACCGGAAGTTCAGCAAAGTTGTCGCAAATATCCTCCACTCTGCATATAATTTCTTCACCGGTGATCTCCGATATACTGCATGTATAATCTCTGCCCCTGCCGTTGCTCACCAATATCTCCTGACCCACTTTAAGGCGGAGAACGTTTCTTATATGATTAACGTCTCCGCCTGTTATACTTATATTGGTTCCTATATCTCTTCCATCTATATCAACAAAGAATCTGTTCATATGAGATATATTCCTCTCTTATCCGTTCATTTTCACTGTATATGTTTCTTTGCTGCAAAACTTACCCAGTCATTCATGTAGACAGTATCTACGATATCGAAGTTATTGTCAAGCAGAGCCTGTCGCACTTCATCCTCTTTTATATTGATGATTCCTGATGAAATAAATAATCCATCATCTTTCATGAACTTCTGAACAACCGCTGACATCGGTATTATCACATCTGCCAATATATTTGCTACCACTATATCATAATTTGCCCCTATAGAGTCTACCAGTTTCTGGTCTTCAAGGACATTACCGCACATAAAGCTGACCTGATCTGCGGATATTCCATTGATATCTCTGTTCTCACCTGCCACATCTACCGCTATAGGATCTATATCTATGCCAAGTACATGATCCGCTCCCAGCTTGTTGCACACAAATGACAATATTCCACTGCCACTGCCGGCATCAAGTATCTTATCTCCATCTTTCATGTATTTTTTCAACTGTCCAATACACAATCTGGTAGTCTCATGTGATCCCGTACCAAATGCAGTTCCCGGATCTATCTCTATGATGATGTCTTCATCTGTTGCGTCCTCCGGAACTTCCTCCCAGGTTGGCTTGATGATGATATTGTCGTACAATCTGAAAGGCTTGAAGTACGCCTTCCAGTTGTCTCTCCAATCCTCATCCTTTGTCTCACTCTCCACTATCTCTCCAGTGCCCACCGGAATAAATTCCGAGAGTCTTCTGATCTCCGCCGTCACCTTGTCCTTAATTTCCTGTACATCAAATGTATCATCCAGGAAGCATGACACTTTAGCTGTTCCATCATTCTCCGGCATCTCATCAGGAAGGAGATCTACAAACATAGTCTTCATCTCCTCCTCTGTCAGAGGAATATTGTCTTCTATCTGAACACCCAAAACGCCTTCCTCTTCGAGGAAGGCGCTTATCAGGTCTTCAGCTGCACATGTTGTATCTATTGTGAGCTTCGTCCATTTCATTTATTATACCTACTTTTTCTTTCTTCTTTTATGATCACCGAATGTAAAAGGTCCGGCAGAATCTGTGGCCGGTCTTGTCTCTACAAGTGTTGCCTGCTCATACTGGTTAAGGATCTTCTTCTGTTCCTCTGTCAGTTTCTCAGGTACCTGTACAACAAGTGTTACATAATGATCGCCTCTCTGTGTCGGGTTTTTGAGATTAGGTACTCCCTTACCCTTCAGCTTGATACGTGTATCTGTCTGAGTTCCAGGTGGGATTGTATAATCAACCTCTCCCTCAATGGTATTGATCTTGATCGTACCACCAAGTGCAGCCTGTGTGAATGTTATTGGCTCTGATGAATACAGGTTGTATTCCTGTCTCTGGAAGTTTGGGTGACGGTCAACAAGAATAGTAACTGTAAGATCTCCTCTCTCTCCGCCATTGATACCAGGTTCACCTTTACCCTTGATTCGGATATTGGTTCCATTATCAACTCCAGGTGGAATTGCTATCTGTATCTTCTTCCTGCTCTTAACATATCCTGTACCGGCACAATTACTGCACTTATACTTGATAATCTTACCTGAACCACTACAATCAGGACAAGTCTGTACATTGCGGACTACACCAAACAGTGACTGCTGTGTGGTAACTATCTGTCCCTTACCACCACACTTGCCGCAGATTTCCGGCTGATGTCCAGGCTGTGATCCGGTGCCCTTGCACACATCACATTCATCCTTCAAAGGAAGCTCTAGTTCCTTCTGTGTTCCAAATATGGCCTCTTCAAATCCTACTCTGATGGTAGTTTTGATATTTGCACCCTTCATTGGACCATTTGTATTTCTCTGACGACTGGCACCGCCGAACATATCTCCGAATATATCTCCAAAAATATCTCCCATGTCTGCGAAGTCAAATCCGCCAAATCCACCGTCACCGCCGCCGTTCTGGTCAAACGCTGCATGGCCGAACTGATCATACTTTGCTCGTTTCTCAGGATCACTGAGGACTGAATAAGCTTCAGCTGCTTCTTTGAATTTCTCTGCAGCCTCTTCATCACCAGGGTTCATATCCGGGTGGTATTTTTTTGCTACCACTCGGTATGCCCTTTTGATCTCAGCTTCAGAGGCTCCCCTGGTTACACCAAGGACTTCATAATAATCGGTCTTTGTCTCTGCCATAGCCTTTACCTTTCATCCTCTATATATTAAACCTCTGTGAAATCTCCATCAACTACATCACCATCTGAGAAATCTGGTGTTCCTGCGCCTGTTCCTGCATTTGCGCCAGGACCATTCTGCTCATAAAGCTTTGAGAAGAGACTCTGTGCACTCTCCATCAGCTTATCCTTTGCTGCCTTGATCTTATCTACATCTGCATCGCTCAT
>Ga0129311_1001835_pt1 | contig 14159 bp, 13 predicted proteins | sample Go1ome_FD_94435 | JGI IMG/M metagenome (GOLD analysis project Ga0129311, IMG submission 94435) | Western lowland gorrila individual fecal microbial communities from Wisconsin, USA - Go1022B metagenome | ecosystem: Host-associated > Mammals > Digestive system > Large intestine > Fecal | place... | reverse complement strand
ATTTTCTCCACCATGTGATGGTTCCACCCTCCCATTCTTCCTTCTTAATCGTGCATGCTCAAAAACAACATTCGTCAAATGCCTCTCATGTCAATCTTCAGTCATTGAAGATTGCCCTAAGGGCGCAGCACACACTATCTTATACTATATCACACTAAAGCGGTCAGTGATAGGGATTCTGATGATATTTTTGAAAATTTTAATCATGACATACACCTCTGAAGGCAAAAAAATTAGAATTAGCGATCTAATTCTAATTTTTCTGCAAGGTCTGCAAATAATTCTTCAATATCCTGAGCCGTTTTGGCAAGCGCCCTGACACAGAGGCCGGCTCTCGCTTCTGTCACCCCAAACCGAAGCTTCCTATTCCATTTTTCTGAGGATTGATTTTTCCTCTGTTTCACTGCATTTTCAACACTTTTGCAGTATCAGTTTCCATATCTATTCATTTCTGAATAGTCTGACACTTCAGCGCGTCGTCATCTGTACAAAAAAACTTCCGAAGACATGGCATGCACCCGCCGCTGCCTATTCCTTTCGAGTCCCACACTTAAACACCGGGACAGCCCACAATCTCCTGATAATGACTGGTTAAGGTAAAAATCCAATCACTATCGAAACTGCTGCAAAAAAATAAAACATTCTGAAAACGTTTCGTGCGGGTGCGCGTTGTTTTCAGAATGTTTTATTTTTTGCAGCAATTCACAGCCTCTAAAATTTTCACCTTAACCAGTCATTTCCAAAGCCTATGAACTGTCCCGGCCTTAATTAGTCCTCGAAAGGAATAACAGCGCCATCATATGTATCGTTGATGTACTGTTTGATTGTGTCTGATTTCAGTGTATCAACAAGCGCTTTGATGGCCGGATTGTTTTCGTTGCCTTCTTTAACTGCGATAACATTCACATATGTCTTAGCAGCTTCAGAATCGGATTTCTCGTAAGCAAGGGCATCTTTGCCTACAGAATAACCAGCTTCAAGTGCATAGTTACCATTTAATACAACATAAGCAACCTCGCCTGTTACACGGGCAACCTGAGCTGCTTCAAGTTCCTGGATCTTGATGTTCTTTGGATTTTCAGCGATATCATTTACAGTTGCTTCAAGACCTGCACCGTCTTTCAGAGTGATGATACCGTTATCCTGAAGGAGCAGAAGTGCTCTTGCTTCATTTGTTGTATCGTTAGGAACTGCGATTGTATCGCCTTCTGCTAAATCATCAAGGCTGCTCTTTGTACCCGGGTAGATACCGAATGGTTCATAGTGGATACCACCTGCGTTCACAAGGTGTGTACCTTTTTCTTCATTAAAGGATTCCAGATAAGGAATATGCTGGAAGTAGTTGGCATCGAAATCACCGGATTCTACAACTTCGTTTGGCTGTACATAATCATTGAATACTGTTACCTGAAGATCATATCCCTGTTCTGCAAGGAGAGGTTTTGCCTGTTCAAGGATTTCTGCATGTGGTGTTGCGCTTGCTGCAACCTTGATTGGTGTCAGTTCGCCGTTAGCTGCTGTTGTCTCACCTGCTGCTTCTGTACCGGCTGTTTCTGTGCCTGCTTCTGTCTGAGCGGCTGTGCTGCTCTGTGTGTTGGATGAACCGCATGCTGTTAATGCACCAACTGCAAGAACGCCTGCGAGAACGCCTGCTAAAAGTCTCTTCTTCATTTTGAATTCCTCCATTCATATTAAATAAATAAAAATTTATAATAATTCAACGTCACTTTCAAAGTGCTTTACACAATGACCCTGAATAATTACATACTACTTTCTCTTGTCTAAACGAACCGACAGCTTCATGCCGATTGTCTGGAACAACTGAACTAATACCACCAGTAAAACAACCGTCACGATCATGATATCTGCCTGGTATCTGTAATAACCATAACGGATCGCAATATCACCAAGACCGCCGCCGCCGATGGTGCCTGCCATCGCTGAGTAGCCCAAAACAGTACCCAGTGTGATCGTCACACCGACGATCAGTGAAGTTCTTGCTTCTACAAGCATAACCTTTGTAATAATCTGCATGGTTGATGCGCCCATGGATTTGGCCGCCTCGATAACACCGGAATCCACCTCATTCAGTGATGATTCCACCATTCGTGCAATAAATGGTGCTGCTGAAATAACAAGGGGTACAATCGTTGCTGTAGAGCCATAGCTCTTGCCCACAATGGCCTTTGTCAAAGGCATCAGCAAAATCAGCAAAATCAAGAACGGAATGCTTCGGCCAATATTGACAATCACATCCAGCACTTTGTACACGCCGGCATTCGGTCTGATACCATCCTTGGAGGTTGTCACCATAATAATACCCATCGGAAGCCCCAGTACGTAACCAAAAATAGTTGCGCCAAGCGTCATATACAATGTCTCACCGATACCTTTGATCAGCATATTCATTACTTCCTGACTAAACATACTGTGTCACCTCCTCAATTTCAAGGCCTTTCTCAACCATGTATGCCTTAATCTGCTCCTGCAGCTCATGGCCTTCCGGAAGACCAAGGATCATCTCGCCCTTGGCAATACCGCCCACATTCTTCGTATCTGCCTTCAGAATATTCACCGGCACGCCAAACTTCAGGATCATATTCGCGATCACAGGCTCAAAAGCCGAATTCTCAGTAAAGACAATACGCAGACACTTATCTTCAAGGACTCTGTCCTTCTGACGCGTCTCGCCATTCCACTGGTTCTCTGAAATATCTCCAAGGATCAGTTCACGGGCTGCCTCTGACTTCGGATGGTTGAAAATCTCTTCAACCTCCCCCTCTTCCACCAGAACGCCATAATTCAAAATCGCCACATGCGTGCAGATCTCACGGATAACTGCCATCTGATGGGTAATGATTACGATCGTAATACCGAACTTCTCATTGATATCCTTTAAAAGTGCCAGAATTGAGGCAGTGGTCTGCGGATCCAGTGCGCTTGTGGCCTCATCACAGAGAAGAATCTTCGGATCGGATGCAAGGGCTCTTGCAATGGCCACACGCTGTTTCTGACCGCCTGATAACTGAGACGGATAAGCGTTTGCCTTTTCCTCCAGATCAACCAGTTTCAGAAGTTCCATGGCCCGCTTGCGCGCATCTGCCTTCTTCTCGCCGCGCAATAATAACGGAAAACAAATATTGTCTATCACATTCTTCTGCATCAGCAGATTGAAATGCTGGAAAATCATTGCGATCTCCTGACGTTGCTTTCTCAGCTCCTTCTCTGTCAGTGTTGACAGATCCTTGCCGCCGACTAACACTTCACCTTCTGTCGGTCTCTCAAGAAAATTCAGACACCGTACCAATGTACTCTTACCTGCCCCGGACATACCGATAATACCATAAATATCACCTGGCTTAATACTCAGATTAATGTCCTTCAGTGCTTCTACCTTCACACCCTTTAAGTCAAAAGACTTCGAAAGATGTCGGACTTCAATATCAGACATAAAATCCCCTTTCCCGCATATATGCGATCACATCGTGCCCTCCGGCACCTGATGCCTCTGTGCAGCTGATGATCATACACCAATCCCCATTGCACAAAAAAGCAGGTACACGCATGTACCTGCCTATCATCTTATCCTTATCTCTTCATACACTCAGAGTCCCATAAGAATTATGAACCAGATATTACTGCGCATCAAAAATAACCGTGTCATCAACCATATGCATACCACACATGATGCCACAGCTGCACATCATCATATCTGTTGTCCATGAATGCTGATGTCCTAATGCTACCATATCTGCTCCTTCTTTCTGTTACTCACTGCTGCTTCCGTCAAACATTCCTGTCTGCTTCTGCTTACTGACATTTATTATTCCATGAACCACCCATTTTGTCAAGACTCTTATGGGAATTTTCAACCGCTTTCCAACAATTCCCCCAGCATTTTCGTGTTGAATATCTGCATCATTCGTTTATTCAACCCTGATTTGCAGCCTGATCGGTCTAAAAGGGCAGCATATCCAGTTCTTCAGGAAGGATACAATGCGGCATGCTATTGTCCCGCACACGGCGTCTGCACTCATCCAATGGCATCCAGATCACCCCGGATACTTCGGAAACCTGCAGTTTCATCACTTCCGGCTCCACATCTTTCCATATGTAAAATACTTTGCTCACCTGATCATCCTTAAAAGGTGCCCCATGAAAAAAAGACTCCGACTGGATCCGTATCAATCCGCAGTCATTCAATTCAGAAGAATCCGCCGTAATCCCCAGTTCTTCCCTGAGTTCCCGCAGTGCTGAATCTTCAAAATCAACCCCCGCCGGAATATGCCCCGCGCTGGATGTATCATAGCATCCCGGAAAAGAATCCTTGTTATCACTGCGCTTTTGCAGAAGTACCTCCACACCTTCCGACCTTCTTCTCAAAAGCCAGACATGGGATGTTCTGTGCCGGATCCCCTTCGCATGGGCAATACTCCGCTCAACGGTCTCCCCTGTGGGAATACCATTCTCATCCACAACATCCAAAAGCTCCATCAATATCCATCTCCCATCACTTTACAAAAATATCTCAAAAATCAACACCAATATCATACCCAAAAATATTTTCTTTTTCAAGTCATCTTGTTCTTTGATTAAAAATATTAAGTGTTTCAAAAACAGTAGACATTCCTACTTTCAAATGCTATAATAGCATCGATTACAGCTACATTAAGAACAATAATAAATACATTTTTTAAGGAGTGAGACTATGTTTATTACAGATGATATCCGTTATGTTGGTGTTAACGACCACAACGTTGATTTATTTGAAGGGCAGTATGTTGTAGAAAACGGCATGGCCTACAATTCATATGTGATCATGGACGAGCAGATTGCGGTCATGGATACTGTAGACGGCAATTTCACAGATGAATGGCTGAAGAATATTTCAGACGTCATCGGTGACAGAAAGCCATCTTATCTGATTGTTCAGCATATGGAACCTGACCACTCTGCCAACGTTGCCAACTTTCTGGATCTTTACAAGGATGCCAAAGTTGTCGCTACAGCCAAGGCTTTTGTGATGATGAAGCAATTCTTTGGCACAGACTACCCGGAGAGACAGATTGTTGTCAAGGAAGGCGATACGCTTTCTCTTGGTACACACACACTGACATTTGTTCTTGCACCAATGGTTCACTGGCCGGAAGTTATGGTGACTTACGACAGCAAGGATAAGGTTCTTTTCTCAGCAGATGCCTTCGGCAAATTCGGTGCCCTTGATGTCGAAGAAGACTGGGCATGTGAAGCCCGCCGTTACTATTTCGGTATCGTCGGCAAATACGGTGTTCAGGCTCAGGCGCTCCTGAAGAAGGCAGCCGGTCTTGATATCCAGACCATCTGTGCACTCCACGGCCCGATCCTCAAAGAGAATCTTGGCTATTATCTTGATCTCTACAATACATGGTCCAGCTATGGTGTTGAGAGCGAAGGCGTTGTCATCGCTTATACATCTGTTTACGGCAATACTAAGAAAGCCGTTGAACTCCTTGCAGATAAACTGACTGCCCTTGGATGCCCGAAAGTCACAGTTACTGACCTTGCCCGTGATGACATGGCCGAAGCTGTCGAAGATGCTTTCCGCTACGGCAAGCTCGTTCTGGCTACAACCACTTACAATGGTGATATCTTCCCATTCATGAAGACATTCATCGAACACCTGACAGAACGCGGCTACAGAAACAGAACGATTGGTCTCATTGAGAACGGCTCATGGGCACCTACCGCAGCCAAAACCATGCTGAAAATGTTTGAAGGCAGCAAGAATCTGACATTTACAGACACAACAGTCACCATCAAATCCGCTGTCAACACTGAGAATGAAGCACAGATTGCGGCACTGGCTGAAGAACTCTGCAAATAAAACTCATAGATGCCATAGATATCCTGCATAGCAATTCCGGGATATCTATGGCATCCTCTATCTACCCATTATTTTTACTACAAAGGTGTAACTTTATGATTCAACTTAATCCACGCGTCAACAATCCGGCAGTTGGCACATTTTATGTGCTGCTTTCTGCCATTTTTTTCAGCCTTGGCGGCTTTATGATCAAAATCGTTCCATGGCAGTCTCTGTCTGTCAGCGGCGTACGAAGCATCTTCGCCCTGATCACACTGCTGTTCTATATGAAGCTGATCCATCATCCTTTTCGGCTGAACCCATCCGTTATTTTCGGCGGCATCTGCTCAGCTTCCATGAGCATCACATTTGTCTGTGCCACCAAAATGACATCTGCCGCCAATGCCATCATCCTGCAATTCACACATCCGGTTTTTCTGATTCTTATCCTCTGGATCTTCTATCATAAACGACCGGATAAAAGGGCTATCCTTACATGCATCATTGCATTGATCGGTATTGTATGCTTTTTCTTTGATAAGATCACCTCCGGCGGCATGCTCGGCAATCTTCTTGCCATTATCTCCGGCCTGTCCTATGCCATTATGTTTCAGATGAAGAAAATGAAGGGCGGCGATTTCGAATCTTCCCTTGTCATCAGCTATATTCTGGCCTTCATCATCGGCCTTCCGACTGCCGTGCACGAAACCATCCATACACCATCCATATGGCTGGTGATTGTACTTCTTGGCGCTGTACAGACCGGTCTGGCCACCATCTGTCTGTCCCGGGGACTGGATGCCGTTTCTCCGGTAACAGCTGCATTGACCTCAGGCATTGAACCGATTCTCAACCCGGTATTGGCGGCCATTATCTGCGGCGAAACCATCGGACCTATGTCCATTGCAGGCGGCGTTCTTGTCATCGGTTCCGTGCTGGCCTACAGCCTCAGTCAGATTGGACGCCCTGTCTCTGCCGCTTAACGTTCAAAAACCAGATACCGATTTGCAACAATCTTCAATTCACAGCTGATATATCGCATCGTGTACAATAAAACGCATCAAAAAAAGAGTGTGCCTCAACAGCACACTCTTTTTTTGTAGATATAAACAAAATAAATGATTTCTGCAATGGCAGTGATCCCCCATGAAAATATATAGAGGGAATACAGTGATAATATGGTATGAAAATACGCAAAAACTGTATAAATCCAGACAACTCTGAATACGCAGGAACCCAAGATAACGATCACCATCGGTATCATACTCTTTCCCAAAGCTCTTGAAGCCATGATGGTACAATCCATAAAAGCAGAAAATCCATAGCAGACACCCATAATGGACAAGCGGATCATCCCCGCCTCAATGACATCTGCATCTGTCGAGAACAATGAGAGGAATTGATGGCCAAATAAAACAAGTCCCAATCCCATGATCATACCGATACCAAAGGAATATGCCAGGCTGATGAGATAGCTGTTCCTGACACGCTTCCTGTTGCCGGCACCGAAATTCTGTCCCATAAAACTACCGCAAGCCGTATAAAAGGCCGTCATCACATCATACACCAACGCATCGGCATTGGCCGCAGCCGCATTGCCGGCCACCATGGTAGCATCAAATGAATTCACGCCCGCCTGTACAAACAGATTCGCGATCTGGAAGATTGCATTCTGAAGTCCTGCCGGAATACCGATTCTGATAATATTCGCAGTCTTGTTTCTGTTCAGACGCAGCTCTGATCGGCGCAGTCCATAAATATCCCTGCTTCTGAAAAGTGCAGCGCTGATCATCGCAGCCGACAAATACTGTGAAATAATACTGGACACAGCCACGCCGGCCACATCCATCTTACAGACGATCACAAAAAAGAGATTCAAAATAATATTCACAACGCCCGCCATGGAAAGATACTTCAGCGGTCGTTTCGTATCCCCCGCCGCACTGAAAACGGCATTACCAAAATTATAAACAGCCAGCGCCGGCATCCCCAGAAAATAAATCCGTATATACAGCACCGCCCCATCGATCAATTCCGGCTTCGTGTTCAAAAGTTCCAGAATACCTTTTGAAAATATCGCTCCAATAAGCAGCAGGGTCAATCCTGTCAGAATACTGAACAGGAAAGCCGAATGTACAGTTTCCCGAACCCCTTTCCTGTCTCCGGAGCCAAGATACAATGCCGTCAAAACATTAATGCCTCCCGAAACCCCGATCAGAAAACTCGTAAACATCGTCACAAGAATCGTTGTCGATCCAACTGATCCCAGGGCTGATGCCCCCGCAAAACGCCCGACAACGGCAATATCCGCCACATTAAAAAGCACCTGCAAAAGATTCGATACAATAAGTGGTGCACTGAAAAATAAAATCTTCCTGGCTAAAGGTCCTTTTGTCAGATCCTGATTATCTCGTGCCATTTTCTACCTCCCCCATAAACTCCAATCATTATACAGCCTTTTCGGACAAAAATCCACCAGATTTTCCCATAATTTTTTATGACTATTCATTTTGATAGTTTGTCGTTTTTCTGCTAAAAGACCTTGTGAAAAAATAACATAAATGTTATATTTATATTTGATGTTGTTATCAATACTATATAAGGAAGTGACAAAATGTTACAAATAGAACATTTATCCTTTGATGTCCGGGATGAGGGCCGTCAGGCAGAGATTCTCTCCGACATCAGTTTTAATGTTGCCGATGGCGAAATGCTTGTCATCACAGGCCCAAACGGCGGCGGCAAATCCACACTTGCCAAGCTGCTCATGGGTATCAATGAAGCCACTTCAGGCAGAATTATTTTAAACGGAGAAGACATTACAGACCTCTCCATCAATGAACGTGCCCAGGCAGGTATCGGATTCGCTTTCCAGCAGCCGCCGCGTTTCAAGGGCATGACCGTCCGCCGCCTTCTGAATCTTGCAGCAGGAAGAACCCTCAGCGAGAGCGAATGCTGCGGTTTTCTCAGCAGTGTCGGTCTCTGTGCCCAGGAATATATTGACAGAGAAGCAGACGCTACCCTTTCCGGCGGTGAAATGAAACGTATCGAAATTGCAACCGTTCTTGCCAAACAGCATGTGCTTTGCATTTTTGATGAACCGGAAGCCGGCATTGACCTCTGGAGCTTTTCTATGCTGATCAAGAAGTTTGAACAGATTCACAAGGAGAAGAAAGAGAGTCTGATCCTTATCTCCCATCAGGAACGTATTATCCGTATGGCAGACAGGATCATGGTCATCTCCGACGGCAAGATTGACCGAATCGGGCCTGCCGAAGAGATTCTTCCGACACTCTTAGACACATCCTCCCAGGATGCCTGCTGTTATGGTCAGCAGAAAGGAGGCGATTACTGTGAAGCTTAATCAGGTAACAGAAGATGTATTAAAGGTGATCGATTCCTATGGCTTCAAACAGGAAGGCGCCTACAATCTCCGATTAAACGGTATGGCTGTCTGTCATGGTGACAGCCGTCATATTGCTATTGTGAAGAAAACCGACCTTCCGGGTATCGATATCCGAATCAGCAGCGAAGCACAGAATGAACAGGTGCATATTCCTGTTGTTATGTCCGAGCCCGGTCTTGATGTTGTTTACAACGATTTCTATGTAGAAGACGGCGCGGATGTCACCATCGTTGCCGGCTGCGGTATCCATGGCGAAGGATGCAGTGAAACACGTCACGATGGTATTCATACTTTCCATGTCGGCAAAAATGCCAATGTGAAGTATGTCGAAAACCACTACGCTGAAGGCAACGGCACCGGCGGCAAGATTCTCAACCCGGTAACGAAGATTTATGTGGGTGAGAATTCCGTTTTCACCCTGGAGACCACCCAGATCAAAGGTGTGGACTCTACCAAGCGTGAAACCTTCGTTGAACTCGGACCAAATGCCAAACTTTATGTCACAGAGAAACTGATGACCCATGACGCTCAGCATGCCATTTCCAACATGGAGGTGAAGTTGAACGGTGAAGGCAGCTCTGCCCGTATTATTTCCCGTTCTGTTGCCAAAGGCACATCCAATCAGATCTTCCATCCGAAGGCCATCGGCAACAATGCCTGTCATGCGCATGTCCAGTGTGACTCCATCATTATGGACAAGGCATCCATCAGTTCTATTCCTGAGATCAATGCCAACCATATCGATGCGCAGATCATCCATGAAGCAGCTATTGGCCGTATTAACGACGAACAGCTGATCAAACTCCGTACATTCGGTATGACAGAAGAAGAAGCTGAAGCGGTGATCATTGAGAACTTCCTCAATTAATGACCTGCTGTTCAGGCTGTATCTTTATATTTCAGTTTTAAGAATTGTAGCTAACAAAGCTTTTAAATAACAAAACCGGTACTCAGCTAATGACTGAATACCGGTTTTGTTATTTTTAGTTATTTGCTTGATCACCGCGCTTTGCGCTGTATTATTTGATTGTCTTCTTCTCCGTTTTGACAGCCTTGTCAACAACCTGCTTGGCCGAATCCACAATCTCTGCTGTCTCAACCGCTGTCTCTTTCTGCTGCTTCTGACTGTCTGTTTCAGCAATGGATTCTGCCGCTTCTGTTTCTTCAACAGCTGCGTTCTGTGCATCCTCCCCTGAAATCTCTATATCTTTCTTCTCCAGAACAACCTTTGTACCGCTGACAATATCCTTCATCGGGTCCATACGCTGCAGCTCACTGCTTGTTCCGTTGCCCTCAAGATATAACAATGGATTGACAGCCACACCATTCTCCTCGACCTGGAAATGCAGATGATTACCAGTGGAACGGCCTGTTGTACCGCTCAGACCAATCTGCTGTCCCTTCTCAACATGATCGCCGACTTTGACATAAATCTCAGAATGATGCATGTATTTCGTCACCAGGCCATTACCATGGTCGATGGTGATCAGATTACCTGCAGAACCCGAATAACCTGCAAAGATAACGGTTCCGCTTTCTGCTGCATACGTTGGGATATTCTCACTGCCTGTACCAAGGTCAAGACCCTTATGGAATTTATTGTCAAACTCTCTGAACCCGAAGTTGCTTGTCACAACCGCACCCGGACAAGGATCTGCAAATCTGCCGATCATCGCGGAAAAATCCTTCAGTGTCATATCATCCAGACGATACAGATCATACAGTTCCATCAGCTTGATCAAGCTCTTGCCGTAATTCAGATCTGTTGCCCAGCGCTGTCCGATACGCATCGCAAAGGTATTGGCATCATTAACACCGCTGATCAGATCACCGTAACCATTCTGAAGAACCTTGCATCTGTCCTCAATGGCTTCACTGTATGTATTGTACGCACGGAATGCAGATGTTGTAGAATAAATCTTGCCATCCTTCGTCATCTCAGATGTACGCATTGAGACACTTCCTGCAGTACCTGAACCTTTAATGCCGAATAAGTTACAGTAACCGTAGGCCAGTCCTGAAAGTCCCTGTCCTTTATTGCCGCCCGGTCCGTATGTACCATAACCGGATTCCTGTATGATCTGGGCAATTGTAACAGAAGCCGGATAACCGTATTCATCCTGGCTCTTTAATGCTCCGACAATCATCTCCTGAGTAATAAATGACGGCAGACCCTTAATCGGAACATCTACATTATACTGTACTCTCTCACCGATCTTCTTGAAAACACCGGATGCCTTGTAGGAAACATCCTGCTGAGTATTGCTGCCTGTCTCAGCAGTTGTCTGAGACTCCGTTGCTTTTGAATCTGTCGATGCCGAAGCATTATCTGATGAAGACCCAGGTGTCGTTGTCTCCGATGACGCAGTCTCCGGCTGAGATTCTGATTCTGTTTCGGATCCTGTCTCTGTTGTTCCTGTCTCTGTTGTACCTGTTTCAGTATCTGTTGCCCCTGTCTGGGATTCTGTCTCTGATTCCCCTGTTCCTGTCTGGGACTCTGTCTCAGTCTCAGAAGCTGATGTCTCTGAAGCCTTTGTCTCAGTCTCTGTTGTCTCCGGTGCCTTTGTCTCTGTATCCGACGCTTTTGTCTCGGTCTCCGGTGCCTTTGTCTCAGTCTCTGTCGTATCAGGGATCTCAGCACCTGTCTCCGGGTCTACCTTGCTGCCGCTGGCATCATATAAATAACCGGTTGTCTCACTGTAAGTCAGTTCACCATTCGCCAACATACCTGCTACCTTGTCTGATACACGTTCATAAACACCATTTATGTCTTTCGCTTCTGTATCACTATATGCTGCCTGCGATGCCGTGGACGCTTCGTCCGCATATACTGCCATCGGCTGGGCTGCAAGCATAGCAGCAACTAAAACACTTGCTGTATACTTCTTCCATGTGCATTTCTTCAATTCTATTCAGTCTCCTTTTCTAATCACTTTGTTGTCACGCATTGCATTCTGTTCCCACATTAGTTAGAAACGACTACTATTTATTATACTCTTTTTTTGCCGTTTCTGTCAAGCTCTTTGGTAAGTTGTAGCTAACGCTTCTCTTTCTGTAAAAAGTCTCCTGCCGTGATTTTCCTTTCTTATACTACATCATGTCTATTATAACTCGCTTTTCTGTCATATGCACCCAACAATTATCGCAATTTGTTTATTTGATATGTCGTTTATTGCAAAAATATTATATACTATACTATATCATCAATTCTAAAAACGCCACCTTGAAAGGAGTGATTTTTTGAAAGGCGAAAAAACAAAATACCGTTTAGCCCAATCCATGGCCGAATGTATGCGTACAACCCCTGTCGAAAGTATCACGATTCATCAGATTGTCGACAAATGCGGCGTCACACGTCAGACCTTTTACCGTAATTTTATTGATAAATATGACCTGATCAACTGGTACTTTGAAAAACTGCTGGACAAATCCTTTGAGCACATGGGCCGCGGAAAAACAGTTTTCGAAGGACTGGAACGCAAATTTACCTATATCCGAGATGAGCGGGTATTTTTTTCCGCTGCCTTTAAATATGACAGCCAGAACTCTCTCCGTGAACATGACTATCAGCTGATTCTTCAGTTTTATGAACAACTGATTTTTGAGAAGGAGGGCCACATGCCGGACTCTGAACTTCATTTTCTCCTTCGCATGTATTGCCGAGGCTCTATTGCCATGACCGTTGACTGGGTACTGACGGGCATGAAATTGACGCCTTCCGAACTGGCAGCCCTACTCACAGAAGCTATTCCGCCTAAACTTGCAGAAATTTTGTTATAACGTTACATTTCTTCTTTTCTGTCACTTTCTTTTTTTGTTTTTAATTGTTAATATAATATCAGAAAATAAAACAACAACGTGTTTTGAAAAGGAGATTTTAATTATGGCAAATCGTATTATGTTGAACGAAACTTCTTATCACGGTTCAGGTGCTATCCATGAAATCGCAGCAGAAGCAAAGGCTCGCGGCTTCAAAAAGGCTTTCGTATGCTCCGATCCTGATCTTGTGAAATTCAATGTTACATCTAAGGTAACGGACATCTTGACTGCTAATGATTTAACATTCGAACTTTATACCGATATCAAAGCTAATCCTACGATTGAAAATGTTCAGCATGGTGTTCAGGCTTTCAAAGCATCTGGTGCAGACTATATTATTGCCATCGGCGGCGGTTCATCCATGGATACATCCAAAGCCATCGGCATCATCATTGCTAACCCTGAATTTGAAGATGTCAGAAGTCTTGAGGGTGTTGCGCCAACAACAAAACCATGTGTTCCGATTATTGCTGTTCCAACAACAGCCGGTACTGCTGCAGAAGTAACCATCAACTATGTCATCACAGACGTTGAAAGAAAACGTAAGTTTGTCTGCGTTGACCCTCATGATATGCCAATTATCGCTGTCGTTGATCCGGATATGATGTCCTCTATGCCAAAGAACTTAACTGCTGCCACAGGTATGGATGCCCTGACACATGCCATCGAAGGTTATACCACAAAGGCTGCATGGGAAATGACGGATATGTTCCATCTGAAAGCCATCGAAATCATTTCCAGATCTCTCCGAGGTGCTGTTGCCAATACCAAAGAAGGGCGTGAAGGTATGGCTCTTGGCGAATATATCGCCGGAATGGGATTTTCCAATGTAGGTCTCGGCATTGCACATTCCATGGCTCATACTCTGGGTGCTGTTTATGATACACCGCATGGTGTTGCCTGCGCAATGATGCTGCCAATCGTTATGGAATACAATCAGGAATGCACCGGTGAAAAATATCGTGAAATTGCCCGTGCCATGGGTGTCAAAGGTGTAGATGATATGACACAGGATGAATACCGCAAGGCTGCTATTGATGCCGTTAAACAGCTCTCTGAAGATGTGGGCATCCCAGCTAAACTCGATGCCAT
>Ga0129311_1001833_pt1 | contig 14160 bp, 12 predicted proteins | sample Go1ome_FD_94435 | JGI IMG/M metagenome (GOLD analysis project Ga0129311, IMG submission 94435) | Western lowland gorrila individual fecal microbial communities from Wisconsin, USA - Go1022B metagenome | ecosystem: Host-associated > Mammals > Digestive system > Large intestine > Fecal | place... | reverse complement strand
GTCAAATGTGATTGGCTGCTTTATTTTATGGATATTTAACCCCCATCGGGGCTGCCGTTCATATATTCTAATGTGCGAGGATCTCCACTCCATGTTCTGTCATGACCAGTGTATACTCCCACTGTGCTGATGGTGAGCCATCTTCTGTGTAGATCGTCCATCCATCATCTGCATCCTGATATACATCTGGACCACCCATATTGATCATAGGCTCGATAGTGAATACCATACCTGGAGCAAGTACATAGTCTTTGCCCGGCTGGCCTATGTGACTCACATAAGGCTCCTCATGAATCTCAAGGCCTACTCCGTGTCCACCTATCTCACGTACTACTGAATACCCCTGTTCTTTAGCAAAATTGTTGATGGCATATCCAATATCACCTATTGTTACATATGGTTTACTGCATACCTCAACACCTATATCGAGAGCTTTCTTGGTATCTTCAACAAGCTTCCTCCATGTGGGATCCACATCTCCCAACATGAACATTCTGGATGAGTCTCCGAAATATCCCTTGTACTCTGTTGTACAGTCGATATTCACAATATCTCCATCCTGGAGAATTATATCATCACTTGGAATGCCATGACATACCACATCATTTACAGATATGCACACGCTCTTTGGATATCCTTCATAGCCAAGGCAGGCAGGAATTGCCCCTATCGACTTTGTGTAATTATATATAAGGTCATCCAATTCTCTGGTAGATACGCCTATCTTAACAAACGGAGTTATATAGTCGAGCACCGATGTGTTGACTTTTGAAGCCTCTCTGATTCCCTCAATCTGCTCCGCATTCTTGATCATCGCATGTGTAGGAATCTTGAATCCTCTGTTCTTCATATCTTCAAGCTTATCATCAAGAGCAAGGTGACAGGTCTTATATTTCTTACCACTTCCGCACCAGCACATATCATTTCTACCAAGTTTCATAATTAACCTCTTTCTTTACTGCTTAATATTTTCATTAATATTCTTATGGTATCTATATCCACAAGTACTATAATACGTTTTGTAGAGAAATTCCATATTTTATTATGATAAATATTGTCATTTATCGTCTCATACCTCAGTAATGTCTAAATCATATATGTAATTCTCCTGCAAAAAATAAAGGCATGGACTTCTATCCATACCTTTACTTTATATATTTTCTGTTCTCATTACAACATTCTCTGAAATATTTATTACTTTACACCATACTTATCATAGTATGCATCTATGGCAGCCTTTAATGTATCATCAATGATAACTCTGCCCTTGTACTCCTTGTTGTACAGATGCTCTACAACCTCTGCCATGGTTACGATAGCTGTTGTCTTGATACCATAGTTTTCCTCGATCTCGGTGAGAGCACTCTTTTCTCCCTGTCCTCTCTCCATTCTGTCTACAGAAACAACAAGTCCCATCACGTCCACATCACCCTGAGCTTTGATGATAGGAAGTGTCTCTTGAATAGATGTTCCAGCCGTTGTTACATCTTCAATGATGACAACCTTATCGCCATCCTCTATAGGACTTCCAAGAAGGATTCCCTTATCTCCGTGATCCTTTACCTCTTTTCTGTTAGAACAATACTTGATGTCTTCATCATACATCTCTGCGATGGACATAGTAGTCGCAACTGTAAGAGGGATTCCCTTATATGCAGGCCCAAATAATACATCGAAATCAAGTCCAAACTCAGCATTTATAGCCTCTGCATAGTACTCTCCAAGCCTCTTGAGCTGTGCACCTGTTCTGTAAAAGCCTGTATTTACAAAGAAAGGTGTCTTTCTTCCACTCTTGGTAACGAAATCTCCAAACTTGAGTACGTTACAATCGATCATAAACTCAATAAATTCCTTCTTGTACTGTTCCATGTCTCTGAATCCTCCTGTTCAAGCCTCTTTTTCATTTTAATTCTTTGATATGAATGCCGACATACAACTTATTTTATATCGAATTTTTCAATCCCACAAAGTATATCATCGAATTTGCATTTTTTCAACCAGCCAATTATTTATGGCTGATCTATAATCATTTCATACACCCATCTACTTTACACAACCAATAAGTTCATGTATATCGCTTATAGAATTCTTCTTCATATACTCCTCAATACCTTTGATTATCTCCACTGTGGCATATGGGTTATGGAAGTTTGCAGTTCCAACTGCCACCGCACTTGCTCCAACCATGATCATCTCAAGAGCATCCTCTGTTGTAGCCACGCCGCCCATTCCAATGATTGGCAGTTTTATTGCATTTGCTACCTGGTATACCATACGCACCGCTATCGGGTGGATCGCAGGTCCCGACACACCAGCTGTCTTATTCGCAACCGCAAATGTTCTTCTGTTTACATCTATTTTCATACCGGTCAGTGTGTTGATAAGTGATACCGCATCAGCACCGCCTGCCTCAGCCGCTCTTGCCATCTCGGTTATATCTGTAACATTCGGACTCAGCTTCATGATGATAGGCTGCTTTGCCACTGCCTTAACCGCCTTTGTTATATCATAGAGAGCATCCGGCTGCTGGCCAAATGCAATTCCGCCCTCTTTGACATTCGGACATGACACGTTGATCTCAAGCAGATCCACGTCACAGTCTCCAAGCTTCTCAACACAGTCAACATAGTCCTCCTTAGACTTTCCACACACATTGACGATGATCTTTGTATCGTAATCTCTTAAGAATGGTATATCCCTCTTTTTGAACACATCTATTCCCGGATTCTGGAGACCTATCGCATTCATCATTCCTCCACAGGTCTCTGCTATACGAGGTGTTGGATTGCCTGGCCATGGGATATTTGCCACACCCTTTGTGGTCACTGCACCAAGCTGTGACAGATCCACGAACTCACTGTACTCCATGCCTGATCCAAATGTTCCTGATGCGACTGTTATCGGATTTTTCAGAGTAACTCCTGCTATATCCACTGACATGTTGATCTTATCTGACATTACAGCTCCACCTCCTCAGCATAGAATACAGGACCATCCTTGCAGATCCTCCTGTTGTGCACCTGTGAGTGCTCATCTATATTCTTCGTCTTGCAGACGCAGGCAAGACACGCTCCTACACCGCACGCCATCTTTTCCTCCATGGATATCTGGCACTCAATGCCTTTCTCCATAGCGTATGCCTTTATTCCACGGAGCATTGGAGTTGGGCCACATGCATATATGACTTCACCGTCTACACCGTATTCCTTTATGGCATCTATTACATTGCCCTTCACACCGTGCTGTCCATCCTCAGATGACATGTACACCTGAGCGTAAGACTCAAATTCCTCATTCATGAATATCTCATCTCTGTAGCCGAGAACAACCGACTTCTCACAGTCAAGTTCCTTTGCAAGCTGTAACATAGGTGGGATTCCTATACCGCCACCTATCAGTATCGCCTTCTTGTCCGACTTCATGAAGCCGTTGCCGAGAGGTCCCAATATATCAACAGAATCCCCAGCCTCAAGCTGTGAGAACTCCTTGGTTCCAAATCCGACCACTCTGTACACAAGGCGGAGTGTTCCTGCCTCTCTGTCTATTCCGCAGAGACTTATAGGTCTCGGAAGCATCTTGCTGCCATCGTGAGTGTATACAGATACAAACTGTCCTGCTATAGCCTGCGAAGCTATCTCAGGAGCTTCAAGCACCAGACTGTATACATCAGTGGCAAGAGTCTCCTGGCTGACCACCTTTGCTGTCATCTTAAGTTTGCCCATAGTCTTCCTCCATCATCATTCTATTATCAGTGTTTTACGCATCAAGTGCACCGTTGATATCCTCGATCATATCCACAACTGCCTGTCTTGAGGCATCTGCGTAATTCTCAGCACCAAACTGAGCGTACTTGTCCTGCTTATATGCAGCTATGATTCCCCTTGATGAGTTGACGATAGCTCCCAGTCTGTCCTCGTTGAAGTAGTGAACAAGATCAGCAGCCTTACCACCCTGTGCTCCGTAACCCGGAACAAGGATAAATGACTTTGGCATAACCTTTCTGAGTACCTTGCCCATCTCAGGATATGTTGCACCGACAACAGCTCCGACTGCTGAGTAACCTGACTCTCCTACTACATCGCTGCCCCACTTGTCAACCATCTCACCAACTATCTCATAGAGCGGACGTCCATCCACAAGTCTGTCCTGGAATTCACCTGACGATGGATTGGATGTCTTGACGAGAACAAATATACCCTTGTTCTCCTCCTTACACACATCAACAAATGGCTTGATTCCATCTGTTCCAAGGTATGGATTTACTGTTATGAAATCCTCATCGAATCCGGCGTATTTCTTACTTCCAACCTGAACCTTTCCGATATGTCCAACCGCATACGCTGTAGATGTGGAACCTATATCGCCTCTTTTTATATCTCCGATAACGACAAGTCCCTTCTCCTTACAATAGTCAACTGTCTTCTTGAACGCCTTGAGTCCCTCGATTCCGAACTGCTCATACATAGCTATCTGTGGCTTAACTGCAGGAATTAAGTCATATGTTGCATCGACGATTCCCTTATTGAACTGCCAAATAGCCTCTGCCGCTCCCTCAAGTGTCTCTCCATACTCTGCAAATGCTGCCTTCTGAATATGGTCAGGCACATAGTTAAGCATAGGATCAAGTCCCACTACTATAGGTGCATTTGTCTTCTGAATGTTTTTCACTAACTTATCTATCATGATATTTTCTCCTTAAAATGTATTTTTTTATTAAAACTGTTCCTCATCACAGGCATAACTGCCAAGTATCGTAAATTCTTCTGTCTCGTTCATAAGCTGAAATACAAGAGCCTGTATGTCTTTTCTAAGGAAATTGGCAGACAGTTCAACATAGAATCTGTAATTCCAGTGCTCCTGTCTGTTCGGTGCTGAATGTATCTCTGTGAGATTCACTCCATAATCAGAAATCATTGAAAGTACACTGCTCAGACTTCCACTTCTGTTCTTGCACACAAACATAACCTTTAATCTATTGTGATCTTCTTCTACCACAAGATGATCAGCGAAGGTAACAACCTTTTTATTGTGTCCACCTTCATTCACAATATTGCATCTGTATATATACAGCCTGTTGTTGGTAAGAACCTCATGGAGCGCATCAGATACACCATAACTTATATCCTCAAGTATTCCCATACCGGCATCAACCTTACCCGCCTTTATGAGATCATATACTTCATCATATGAATCAACAGCAATAACCTTGTCCCTTGAACAACCCTGACATATGTACAATTCAGGCTTTATCATAGCTACCGCAGCTATCTCAGGCTCCTGCTCATCATAAGTCACATCAAGACAATCCCGGAGTTCAAGAGTCCTTCCATACTGATACTTCCTGCTTATCTCCATGATTCTTTTGATAAGGGCTGTATACTCCATCTTGATGTTGTCATCCACATCTTCTGTGAGATTGGAAATAATGCTCTCTTCCCTGTCAGGCTTATATATATCATCATCGGTCTCTGCTTTTACCTGAGCCACGTTGTCAGCCAGCACCATTCTCTCTTTGAACAGCTTCTTGATCTCTTTGTCAACTCTGTCTATGTTCTTTCTGATGTCTGCTAAAGTCATATCCATCCTCCAATTGGCACAAAATATCTGTATCCATAATCTTATTAAATATATCATCTGTGCACTTCTAATTCAAGGTCTATTCAAGTATGCTTCTCTCACTTAAAATCCCCACAGCATAAGGAACAACAGCAAGGCCATTATCACCAATAATATTGAAAAAGCTGTCACTATCCTGCCTCGGACCGATCTGCTCCCCTGTATGATCAGAAGAGCTATGACCGCACCGCACATATCAATCATCACATCAACGGCACGCCCCGCCCTCTCAGCCACAAAGAGCTGATGAAGTTCATCTGAACACGCATATGCAAATGTGATCACAACCGACCACACTATACTGTTTACATTTGATTTTTTTGTACTTATCTTATTCACCGCCAGCATGATAAGCGCCAACAATATTCCATACTCTGTCATGTGTGCACCTTTTCTGACCATGACCTCCACAACACCTGTCATTCTGCTTCTTACATCTGCCGGATCTTTCCTGAGCTTCTGAAAAAGTTCAACTATAAAATCAGTTATAGGATTGCTGACAGCTGATGAATCGTCCCCTGTCCTTGACGACATATAAAATATAACGCCCATCCACAATATTACGAGCAATATATACAACCATTTATTTCCGATTTTCTTACGTTTCTGTGTCATTTGATAGTCCTCTTGTTATGTAAACATCCTCACTATGCCAGCTCACACAAATGAAGCTGTCACAATGCTCATTATAGCATAAAATGTTATATTATTTTGTTTATTTATCCAAATTAGCTTGAATTATTATATAATTCCATGTAATTTAAAGTAGATACATAATACTCTGTAGATGTATCTGCATCTATGCATTTAACGGGGAGGTTTTTGCAGCATCATTGCATCTACAGAACAAAAAAGAAAGGGAGAGGTACTTTTTAATTATGGCAAGACAAAAGAAAAAATCAAATCCTATTGTCACAGCCCTTATTTTCGGGATATTTGGAATTGTTCTGATTTTTCTTGGGGTTAAAACATTCATAGGTCTTCACGGAAAACTACTCAACATCACTACATGTGATTCTTCGGAAGTTCAGGTGGGCAAATATATTGAAGCCGACCTCACATACGGTTACGGAAAATACATAGAGAAAACAACAACTTATAATCATATTGTAACGCGAACAGATGGCTACTACTATCTCGTGGATGTATGCGACAAGAATCCCGATGGTTCTGAAAGGGATTCAGCCAAATGGATTGGTGTGTCCATCAACAAATCAGATGATGATCTGTATTCTGCTATATCAACAGAAGATAATGCAGCTCCTATACACATAACAGGCGTTGTAAAGAAAAACAGCAGCGAAGTTCAGGGGTATCTGAATGACTACATCAGGGATTATGTGGATTATTACTATGAATATCTCGGTAAGACACCTACACAGTCAGATTATGATTATTTTTACAATGAGGCTTTTCCATATTATATAGAAGTACTCACACCATCTGACTATCTGTTCAACCTGGGACTGGGTGCATTATTCCTTGCAATCGGCATAATATATTTTATAGTTGCCATGAAGAAGAAAAAGTCTGTGGACTATACCCAGACAGCAACGGCATCTCCTATGTATGACTCTTATGATCCGAACTACGGCGGTAACATGGACTACAACAACATGGGGGCTGACACAGGCTACAATAATATGAACACATCCGGTATGTATACTCCGGAGGCTGATTCAAATAATTATTCTTCTGATATGGCATTCACAGATCAGGCACAATCAGATGCACCTGAACCTACACCAGCTCAGAATCCATATTCAGATCCATTCTACAATACCCAGGCAGATAGTCATACCGGTGGATTTTCACTTAAGCAGGATGAATAAATATATATATATATTACTCCCCATAAAAAAGGATGCCGTCATAAAACGGCATCCTTTTTATCATCTACTAATCCGGCAGAATAATTACTTTGCAAAATATCTCTCCAGAAGTCCCTTGAGAGCTTTTCCGTGTCTTGCCTCGTCTCTTGCCATCTCATGAACTGTATCATGGATTGCATCAAGGTTATTCTTCTTTGCACACTTTGCAAGATCAACCTTACCTGCTGTTGCTCCAAACTCACAATCAACTCTCCATGCAAGATTCTTCTCTGTAGAATCTGTCATATTCTGCTCAAGGTCTGATCCCAGCATCTCTGCAAACTTAGCTGCATGCTCAGCCTCTTCATATGCTGCCTTTTCCCAGTAAAGACCGATCTCAGGATATCCTTCACGATGTGCTACACGAGCCATACAGAGATACATTCCAACCTCTGAGCACTCTCCCTCAAAGTTGGCCTTAAGCTGATCGAATATATACTTCTTATCCTCCTCGCTGATCTCTGGATTATTCTTAACTGTCTGTGCATATACACCAAACTCATGCTCTGCTGCAAGTGTGAGCTCTCCCTCTACCTTTTTGAACTTATCTGCTCCGGCATGGCAGATCGGACACTCAGCAGGAGCCTGCTCTCCCTCATAAATATAACCACATACTGTACATACAAACTTTGCCATAATTGTAATTCTCCTTTTCTTAATAATAATTGTAATCAACATCTATTATTGATTTAAAAAACAAGTTCTATATCTTTGTTGATGTTTATTTATCAACTATGTCTTATTATATCGTAAATTTATCATATGTCAATACCTATTAGGAATGATTCTCATTTATTTTTTTATTAAAATGTGAAAATTGTATATTTGCTTTGTGAGTTATATATAAACATTGTATATCTCCATATAAAAAAGACCTGTTTGATATCACAGGTCTTTTCATTTCTTATTTATTCTCTTTTTATGATCTTTCTATTCAACATTCATATATTCTATGATTGTCCAAGCATGATCTTTTTGAGCAGATACTCATATCCGGATATTGGTATAGGCTTACTATAATAATATCCCTGTATATAATGACATCCCCATTCTCTGAGGTACTCCTTCTGTTCAAATGTCTCTACACCCTCTGCAAGACTCTTGATTCCAAGATGTCTTGACATAGCCAAAATATCCTGAGTCATGAGCATATCTTTATTATTAAGCTCTCCTGTAGCTATACCATCAATAAAACTCTTGTCTATCTTGATAATATCCAGCGGCATATCCTTTAACAGAGCCATACTTGAATAACCGGTTCCAAAATCATCCATAGAGATCTTGAATCCCTTTTCCTTCAGTTCATTAAGCACCTTTATAAGATACTGAACGTCTGCAAAATCTGCACTCTCTGTTATCTCAAAATCTATAAGCGAATGATCCACTCCATATTCATCTACAATATCACACAGGATATATATGAGATCCGGCCTTGATATCTGATGTCTGGACAAATTGCACGATATCGGATATAACGGATATCCCAGTTCTTTCCACTCTTTGAACTTTTTACATACCTTTCTGAGTACATATCTGTCTATTATATCTATTGTTCCATCAGCTTCAAACTGTGGAACAAAATATTTTGGAGATAATATATCTCCACCCTTATAAAACCATCTTATGAGCGCCTCTGCACCTGTCAGTGTATCGTTCTGTGGATTATACTTCGGCTGCAGATACACCATGAGATCCTCATTCTCTATAGCATCCGGAAGTTCCAGCTTGTACTGCTGTGCCATGGTATACTCTTTCTTCATCTCTGAAGTGTATATCTTTATTTCATTTACATTGGTCTTGATACACTGAAGATGAGCCATCTGAGCCATATCCTCAAGTCTCATAGACATACTGAGCTTTTCAAATTCATCATAGAATACAAGACCACAGCTATAAAACACTTTGTACTTTTTATTAGAAGGAAGCTGCCCTATCTCTTCAAAAAAGCTATACAATCTATTGATTATCTCTTCCTCAGGCATATATTTGATTATCATGGCAAACACGTCACGCTCACACTTGGCAGAATATAATATCCAATCCTGATTACTCATGGCATCACATATATACCTGAACAGTTCCTTTGCCACATCCCTTCCCATAACATTATTGATCAGTCGGAAGCCTTTGACATCAAACCTTGCAAATATAAACTGATCCAGTCCTATATACTCGCACTGCTCCAGTTTTTCCTTGAGCCATGTCCAGTTATAGTATCCGGTAGCCGGTTCTCTATACGCTATCTCATATAGATCCCTCTTACTCATATTATCCAGGGTAAGCATCTCCTCGGTCTTCGTCTTCTTGGACCACACAGGGATCTCTACACACAGACTGTCTGCACTTTCCATATAGCACACATATGGGAGCTTATGATTGGATACAACATGCATCTTCTCTGTCTCTATATACAGCTTGGCATATGAATACGCGGTTGTCATAAGTCTCGGTATATCCTCAATAAGCGATATATCAAATCCCTTGATATCCACAACATCAAATCCAGGGATCGTTATACTCACACATCCCGGAGGAATCTCTTCCATATCACTATATCCTATCTCCACGCCTCCGCATAAACGCGAATACCCTTCATCCATCATCTTGTCAGGCACATAAAATAAAGCCCTGTTAGCCAGGGGTCTGTATATATTGCTAAAGCTCTTATACCAGTCGTATCCATTCTCCTGGCAAAACTCATCAAAACCGTACGCATTCTTCGACCTTAGCACATATAATTTTCTCTTTGGCTTGTATGCCTTTGACCATTGATGTTCCATAATCTGACAATTACCTCTGTTCTGCCTAACGGCAATAATATTAACATAATATTAACACATACTTGTTTACAGGCACAACACCTATTGTTGATTTAAGCTGGAAAATAAATAGTTAAGTTTCGATTTTTATCATTGAATTTTTACATTTTTTTTGATAGCATAGATAAGGTTTTTCTAATATAATTAATAGGAGGCAAACACAATGAAAAACAAGCTATTAATTGGCCTTAGTGCTCTGGCTGCAACTCTTTTTATTGGCCCTGTCAATGCATTTGCTGCCAGCAGTGAATCCGGAACAGAGAATCTCGGCTCCGAGTTATCTTTGGTATGGTGCATACCTTTTGTGTGTATGCTCTTATGCATCGCTGTCATGCCGCTCATTGCCGGTGAGTGGTGGGAAAAGCACAAACAGTGGGCAGTTGCCGGCTGGTCTCTATTATTTTTAATACCATTTGCCATATTCCACGGTTTGGGAACTATGGGTGAACAGTTCCTTGAAGTCATGATCGGCGATTATCTGACATTTATTGTCTTGCTGTTCGCATTGTTCTGTGTTGCAGGAAATATATCACTTGAAGGCGATCTCGTGGGAACTCCAAAACTCAATGTACTCTTGTTGCTGATAGGAACTCTTCTTTCAAGCTGGATTGGTACTACAGGTGCCAGTATGCTTATGATCAGACCTATCATCAAAGCAAATAAATGGAGACGTAGGAAGGTACAGATTATTGTATTCTTTATATTCCTCGTATCCAACATTGGTGGTTGTCTGACCCCTGTCGGTGATCCACCACTTCTTATGGGATTTATGAACGGTGTAGACTTCTTCTGGAGTCTTCGACTTGCAAAAGTAATGGTAGTCAATCTTATCATTCTGCTTACAGTCTTCTTCTTCCTTGATACAAGAGCATATAAGAAAGACATTGCAGACGGACGTGAGAAGCCTGTATTTGATCCAGCTACAAAAAAACCTGTCAGACTCAAGGGAGCTCACAACATCATATTCCTTGTCATGATAGTAGGCGCTGTTATATTGAGTGGTGTACTTCCAATGAAGTTCCCTGCATTTGCAAAGGGAATAAACTTCTGTGAAGGAGTTACTCTCTCATGGGCATCTATCATTGAGATAATCATAATGCTGGCTGCTGCACTGCTCTCATTCAAGACAACAAGCAAGAAAGTCCGTAAGGCCAACAACTTTACGTGGGGTGCTATCCAGGAAGTTGCTATCCTGTTTATCGGAATTTTCATCACCATGATACCTGCACTGCTCATCCTGAAAGCCCGTGGTTCAGAGCTGGGCCTTACCCATCCTGCACAGTTCTTCTGGATGACCGGTCTTCTTTCAAGCTTTCTTGATAATACACCTACATATCTTGTATTCTTCACAACTGCTGCATCGAGCGGTTTTACAGAAGGTATAAGTACAGCCATGGGTATCGTCCCTCAGGTAATGCTGATGGCAATATCATGTGGCGCCGTATTCATGGGAGCAAATACATATATCGGTAACGCACCTAACTTTATGGTCAGATCCATTGCCGAGGAAAACGGTATAAAGATGCCGTCATTTGTCGGTTACCTTGTATGGTCTCTGGCAATTCTTGTTCCAACATTTTTCATTGATACACTGTTGTTCTTCTTATAATTTTAAGGGAGGGATTTTATGAACGAATTTACTGTAAAAGGTGACAACAAATTAACAGTAGGTATTGGCTGGGATGCCAAGAAAGTAGATCTCAAACAGAAAATAAAAATAGCTTTCGACAGCATCATGAGTGCTACTTCAGAAGATACTTACGATTTAAATCTTGCCGCTATTGTAGAACACAATGATGGCTCCGATCCCGAGCTTGTATTCTGGGGACACAAATACAGCCGTAACGACTCGGTTGTCCTGAAGGGTGATGACCGTACTGGCAAAAAAGAAGGCATAGACGAGGAGATGCGAATATATCTCGATCGCGGAGCCAATGTAGGAAGGATAATCCTCTTCCTGTATATCTACAACGGTAATCTCCACAAGCAGAATCTTGCGGAGGTTGACAATGTATTTGCACTTATCAAATGCAAACACACCGAAAAAGTGTATGTCAGGGAAGATGCCATATTCAGTGCATGTGAAGATGCAAAACATAATAACTGCTATGTATTTGGTGAGGTACTCCATAAAGGCAACGAATGGGTTGTAAGGGAGAGATCCCAGTTCCTCCCATACGACAAATCAGAGGATATCTTTGAATATTACACATCCAGACATTATGTTCCGGAAAATGACGATTAATGATCAAGGCCATCCATATCGGTTATGCAAATCGATATTGATGGCCTTTTTCTTATATATAAATTCTTATCTTATATAATCTTCAATAATTCTTGATGCCCTGTATCTGGAGAAATTAAAGCTTCTCACATACCCCTTGTCATCGTTATCTTCCAGAATATCCTTAAGCACATCTCCCACTGTTTCATCGTCCCAGTAATAACTTCTATGACTATACTCAGCACACGCTTTATCCATAGAATCATCCGCAGATATATCATTATCTCTCAGATAGTCAACTACATATGGAACCCCGTCGCTTCCGATGTCCATCACGTACTCCAGATCAACTTCCTGTTCAGAATTTACATGGCTCAGATTATACTTTGCAATGACTGCTCCCGGTCTGATAAATGCATATAGTGTGAACATCACCATAATAACCATCAGTATATACCTGAACAGAGGCATCCGATTCCAAAACAGACTCACTATAACTCCAAGCATCACCACAGATGTTACAACAAGTGCCCATATGGTGTTGATCCTGAGATATGTCAGTGAATACTCAGATATATACATATACAGTCTGACCGCTGATGATGCGATCATGATATATGTACATACGCACATTATAAACAATGATACATTAAGCATCATGTTCTTTTTGAATACAGCACTGAATATCAGTACCATACATACATTGACAACCGCAACAAATAACAGCTGGAAAAAGCCCTGTCTTGCGTATTCTGCATATGTCATACCATCGGGAAGGCCTGCACTGTTTGTAAACAGATATGCAACCTGTACAACTGCAAATATCAGATAAAATACTGTGAGTACGATGGTTATCGTTATTCCAATGACAGCATCATAGCGTCCTTCCTTCGGAGCATTTGCGCTCAATCCGCCTCGCCCTGCCTTTGCAATAAATCCATATACAAAAAAGAAGATCAACACTGCCCAAAGAATTATCTTTACTATATCCCAGGAAAAAAATATCTTGCCAAATATGTCCTTTATAACTTTTTCAAATACCGGATCAGCAGATGACAGCAGGTTCAACACTATGACAAGGATAGGAAGTGCTATCGCACATCCAATAACTATATATATAAGCTTTGTATTCTTCCTGCCACCATTTACTTCCTTCTCCGCATTTCTATCCACAAAAGGCATATTGATATATCCAACTGCGCCGAAAAACAGTTCTGCAAATGAGAAGATACCTTTAAAAATCCCATGGCTGTATGTGTCATTAAAATATGTCATAACAGCATACATCTCCATGACTATAATGCCAACGTTACACCCCAATATAATATAACTGTCATCCGTAAGGCACAGCGCAACAGACAGCAATATAACCAGGATATAATACGGCATAAGAGCTGTCTGTTTAGACAAAGCCTCTCCATAAGGCAATGTAACTCCATGCATATGCGCAATACGTCTCTCATAGCGAATCATGCAGGAACTTATAAATGCAACAGATATTATCGCCAGAACCGCAGATAATATACTCGACCAGTTCTTATACAGACAGGCTGCACACACTATCGCATATATAAGTGTAGGTATTGCAAACTGCCTGAACCTGTCAGGCGATGCAGCCGGATTCCTTCTG
>Ga0129311_1001832_pt1 | contig 14168 bp, 20 predicted proteins | sample Go1ome_FD_94435 | JGI IMG/M metagenome (GOLD analysis project Ga0129311, IMG submission 94435) | Western lowland gorrila individual fecal microbial communities from Wisconsin, USA - Go1022B metagenome | ecosystem: Host-associated > Mammals > Digestive system > Large intestine > Fecal | place... | reverse complement strand
GCTATGCTTGAAAAGAGTGATGAGATACAACAGGCGACATGGATTGTAAGTAACCCTTCTATTGAAGTATGGCTGTATTACCATATGTTCAATACGCCAAAAGGATTCTTGGACGAAGGCTTGCAGAAGCCTTTGAAAGAGCGTAGCCAATGGTTGAAGCATAAACTTGATGAATTGGTGCCAGGAGGTATCAACCCGATTAACGCATTCGCAGACATCCGCATGGCAATCGCTAATAGCCAAGCCAATTATAAAGACTACAAAGGACTCCCCGATGTCTATTCCACCCAAATGTACATTCTTGCGGAGGACATTTTGAATACGCTTGGCAATGAGTTTGACGAAATGCTGCAAAGGAGAAAAGAAATGGCTGAACGATTTATGCGTAGCAAATAAAAACAGAATAAACTACCAACACGGAGACAGCCGACTCATCACGAGCCGGCTGTCTCTACAATTGATTGTTTTGTCGTATGAATTTATAAAAGCCTATCTGCTGTAAAGCATCACTTTAGTCTGTCTGTTTGCCTCGTTAGGCGTATAATCGGATATACCGCCCTCGTTTACAAGAGTAACTTGTGCAGATGCGACACCTCGTTTGTGCAATTCATCTGCGATATACTTGGCCCTTGATGTGCCAAGGGAATTATTGACGTCTGCCGAACCCGTCGCACTGTCCGCAGCACCAACAACAGTAACATTCAAGCCATACTCATTGGCGAGGTGTGCAATCTCGTCCAAGTTAAGCAACTGCAATGGCGTGACAAGATTGGCTGTGCCAAGCTCAAAGAAGAAATACACGGGCGAGCCGATGCATACTTTCCCTTGCTGCATCTCAGCGAAGTAGGCTGAAGTTGTCTGTTCTTTATTATCTGACATGGCAGTACTGTCCTTTTGCACAGGATCATAATCATCCCAATGTCTGTTGTTCAATCTTGCACGGAGCGAGTTCAAACCGCTGTAGTCATTGCGTGTATAGTTGTCACTACAGGTTGTGTTGCCATTTGCCACCTTATTATATAGGTCGAGGTTGCCACCGTAATCGGTATTTTTACCGACACGTTTCCAACCGACCTTGCCGATATTCACGGAAAGTCCTGCTGTCAGCGACATCATGTTGTCACCGAGTTTGCCGACCTTGCCATATCCGTCAAACTCCTGAAAGGTGGTCGTGTTGCCGATTTCCAAGGAGGCAGTCAGTCGTTTGGACAGGCGGTATTGGCCAAGAACACCGTAAGACAATGCGAACGGCTTTTGACCATTGCCCCTGTTGTGCATCAAGCCTACACCCATGTAAGGAATGATACCCAAGCGTTGGCTGTTCTGCTTACCATATCTTTCTCCAAGCACGTTCCACAGAAAATCCGCATGAAGATGCTGATAGTCGTGAACGGAAAGATTACAATCCTTGAACTGCATACCTTGATAACAAAGACGGCCACCGACAGATGGCGTGAACCATTTGCCGAGCGTCAATCCGAATGTCGGTTTGACACGTCCGAACAAATCCTCACAACCTAACGGTTTGCCGATAAAAGCGTTGGCACCGCCAGAGATACCGACAAACCAGTTGTCAGACCATGTGGAGCCAATGACGACTGTATTACTATTTGTCTCACAGACGGAAGGCATGCTCTTCGTACAATACCTCGTCTCTACTTTGGTGGAATCCCTGTTCGTGGACAATACACCTGCCTTTGCTTGCAGTGAACACGCCACAGCAAGCATCAATATCATTTTCTTTGTCATTCTTTTCTTCCGTTTTGTCATTGTAAAACACCATTGTGATATTCCGTGCCGATTATCGTTTGGGCTTTTTGCCGACAGCAGGGCGCATCATTCTGCTTGCCATCATCATACAGCGTCTTGCCCATGCACGGTTGTCCTCGTCATCATCGCGACCCCATTTCAGGTCGTTGCCACCTCCGCCACCGCCATGCCCTTCGGCAAAAGTGGTGGCATTATCAACCATTCCAAGGAACAACAATGTCGCGCAGTGCATAATCTCCGTGCCTCGTTCCGCTACATTCTGGAGAAGGGAATCGTCAAACAACTGTAATTCTGTTCCATCGTATTGCGCCAATCTCTGTTGCTGCTCGTTGACCAGACTTTCAAGCAACGCATCTTTAAGCAGACTGTCCACTTTGGAATGAACATCATGCGCATATTCCTGCGCTTCCGACTTCAACTCTTCAGTACGCTGCTGAATGTCGGTCATGCTGTCTTTGAGTTCCGCAAGTTGGCGGCTGGCAACCAAGAGTTTTTCCTGCTTGTCCGCCAATTTGCCCTGTACAAGTGAAAGTTCCTCTTCAAGTTTGGCTACCGCTTCCTTCAATGCTTCTGGATTGGCTTTCCCTTCAAGAATCTGCTGTTGCAGGTCGGCAAGCTGCGCCTCTTTCTCCGCCTTTTCCCTTAGCAGGTTTTCAACCATAGACGTAAGCCCCTTGACACGCCTATGTGCAATGGCAATCTCTTTTTCAAGATCCGCCAAAGTCTTCTGGTGTTCCGCAATCTGCCGCTCAATGGTTGTACACTGCTCGGACAACAACCTACGGTATTCTTCCGTACTTCTGTGTTTGGCACTGGTCTCTGCAACCGACGTACCTCTGGACATTCCCCATTTGGCGTTTACCTCCGCAAAGTCGCTGTGCAACTGCTTCATCTTGGCACTGTATTCATACTTGTCCTTTCCGGCAAAGAGTTTCTTGAACGCAAAGCGTCCGTCCTTAATCGGCAAAAGGGTGCAATGCACATGAGGGTTCAGCTCATCACAGTGTACGATGAAAGCGGCGATATTCTCCTCGCCATATTTCTCTGCTACGAATTTATACACATCCTTTGCCCATTCCTCAATGTCCTTGCAACGCTTTATATGACTGTTGTCCGCTCCATGCTCAAAGTTCACTTTCTGGTCTCCGTATGCCAGTTCGTGCATACGTTCACGTGACCCACCGAAAATGCAGTTGACGACTGTCCTGTATTTCGGTTCAGCAAGTCCGTCATTCGGATCCTTGATGCCCCTTTCACGCAGATTTTCCGCCATGCGGTCTGGAATGCTCTTCGCCTTGTTGACGGGAGCCACCTTGCCGCCCTTGACGATTTCAAAGTTCAGACGCTCACGTGTCGGGTCATAGTTGCCCGTCTGCGTGGCATGGTTCCAGCCTTTCTCCGTCCAGTTGCGCAGATGCTCGTTGCTCTGCGCGACAGTAATGCCTTTGGAGGCACGTATGTCCATCACCTGTTTAGCCTTGTTCGCCATATCTCTTATAATTTTTACTGTACATGATTCATGTCCCGGCTTGCCGTTAAAGAGGACACGCCTCCCATCATCGGCAGATGCATGGGGTATTAGGCTACCTCTACTTCCCTCTATTCGGACAACGGGCAAGCCCGGTGTGTTATAAGAGTGGTGGAAGGTATAAACGGCAGACCGAAACGGTTTATAATGGGTTATGCAAACTAAAAATGGCAGTCATGTCCAACAGACTGCGCTAAAAGAGCCTTGTAGGACTCCAGCAAATCCTCGAACTGCACCTTGGTCTGCGGTGTCTCGTGAGCCAGAGATGGTGACATACCGCAGATAAGCAGTTCGGCAAGGATTTGTGATGCCTCTAAAAGAGCCTCGCTGTCACAGCCAAGGTCGTTGTCATAAAACAAGGTCATGGCTTCATTCCCTTTGTCAGCGTAATGCTTGCTGATAACCTTCTTGAATGTGGCGACCGCCATCTGTTCCAATAGATGTTGCTTTGCGGATTGGAAATGTGATTTTAGGACTTGCTTCAAGCCGTCTGTATCATCCGGGTGTGTTTTCTTATACGCCTCAGAGAAACAAGCCATCTCGGTTTTCAGAAGCTGTATACACTTTTCTCCTGCAACAGGTATAGACATACCGTCATTCACCCAATCGGACAATACCTCATGCAGTTTGCTGGTAAAGCTGAAGTCATGCGTGCCGACAATGTTGTTGGAAACATTTGCCCCGACAGGCATTGTGATGATAAAACTCTTGGGGAGTCTGACAATTCCTATCTGACCATATTCCTCTAACTTTTCCAAAAAGGAGCGGACAGTGGAACGGTGCCAGTGCCATTCCACCGAAAGGTCGGTTATGGTCACATGACATTGGTATGCGCCAAGTTGCTGCCTGCGGTTCTCCAATATGGGAGAAACGAAATTCCCGGATGCTTTTTTTAGCAGATTACAATAGGCTTCGGTCTTCGTCTTGCGCTCGCATACCCTCTCTTGAAGGTACAGAAACAGACCGATGTCTGCCGATACCGTTATTCTATGCGTTTCGTTATGCTTCATGTCGTTATGTCTATAATATTGTATAATGGTGTGGATTATGTTGTAGTGCCGCTATCCACATATTTCGGCACCGTCGCGTGATGATTCAGAAATAATGTTCGGCAAGCGACTGTGGGTTGGCTCGCCATTTGTCCTGTTTCTCCCTGTCGTTCCATTCGTACAGAATGGAGGCAGACGGATAAAACGATGCCGCCAAAAGAAGAAAGTCTATGGTGACAGCCATCGTGTACAGATGCGGAATGGCAACCATTGCTATTGAGAATACTGCCATTCTGAAATACAACTGCCGATGTGCTTTCAACAGGCGTAGCCAACGCTCCGCACGTTTGTGTGAGAATAGCACTCCGCAGAGAATGGTGGAAAACAGTACGCCGAACTCCCCGAAGTGTCCGCTGACGTAAACATAGTGGAACAACAGCAGGACTATCAGCAGTGTCTGCAAGTACAGCTTGCGTGCCGCTGAACTACGGAGCATCGCCGTGTAAAACCGTGTCATAAAATGGTTGCCACATTTGTACAATGTGACTGGCACAAGGAACAGCAGCAAAGGGAAAATCAGTTGAAGTAAAATCCAAGTCATAATTGTATGTTCTAATGATTGCAGTGTCAATAATCGGACAGTTCGAGATTGATGATGCCGTAGGTGGCATATTGTATAAGGGCGTTGACATCATGGTAGCCGATATTCTCTGCTCCACGTTTCAGGCGTCTGGCAAATTTTCTGTCATGCAGTTTGAGCCTGTTCAATGCAAGGTCAAGCTCCGTTTCAGGGATTAGCCAAACCGTTCCTTTGCGGTAGTGTCGGTAGCGGAACATGGAACGTAACGCCAATGTACGACATACGCATGGAAACTGACGCTCGTCCAGTTTGACGGAACAGACATCGAAATGATTGGCATTGTCCACCTTGACCCAAGTGCGGTATTCGTCAATCAGAAAGACGATACGGCGGTAAATATCACTCCTCATAGAAAGTCCATCAGCACGTCACTGTCGTTTCTCCTGTATCTGAACTGCCCACTTTTCGTATGGAGCCGCAGGTCAAGATTGACATCCGCACACATCTTTTCAAGCGAGTCGTAGATAGTCACTTTGATGCAGTTTACCATTTCCTTGTCGTCCGTCATCGCATTTATCTTGAACATCTGTCCGAATGACGGGTTGGAATAGAAGCAGGTGCCTTGTCCGAACTTGGTATGTTGTGACGGAATGTGATGATATAACATGATCAGTTGCATGTCATCCTCCAGTATATCCATGACTTCTTCCAACTCAATCGGCACAGTTAGGTTGAAAGTAAGCAGTACATAATCGTTGTAGGACAACGGTTCTTCCATTGCCGTCACGTTGAGCAACTGTGGAAGCTGTAGCGGAACAAACGACATGAAGTCTTCGTAGAAGTGTCTAAGCATATATTCAGAATTAGAATGTTGTGACGATAATTTTCATGAAAAGCGCAGGAAGTTCCTTGGTACGCTCCTTGTCCATTTGCAGGATTCTGCCGAGTCTTTCTATTGCAGTCGGTGTTTCATCGGCAATCTTGTCGATACGTTTTCTGTCGATGTCCGACAATACGGCAATTCCCAATCCGTCAATGGAAGTATAGGGTTGCACCAGCATCCAGATATATGCCTGTGCCGATGTCGGGGTCTTGACCTTGCCATTCTTTGCATCATTGATGCACTGTGAGGCATTCAATACCAAACGGCGGTTTGTACGCATGGTCATGTACACCAAGGCATCGCGGTATGACAGTTCCTTGCGGTCGGCAGAACGGAAAACTTGCAGACAGCACCTTTCCGTGTCTTGAATAATGTCCTGCATATTCTGCTTGTCTGTCTCGTTAAGATGCGACAGAAATGAACGGAACAGTCGGTCTTCCTCCTTGATAAATTCCAACAGATCACCTTTACTGTGAATACCTTTTTTCTGTACCTGTGCCAAAAATTTTCTGTAACGCTCCAATAATTTTGGAAATGCCATATTATAAATGGTGATGCCGTCTAAGAAAGCGAAGAACGGCTGTGCGTCAGCCTTTGCTTTTTGTAAGTCTTCATCCTGCATATATGGAGATGTAACTTCTTTCAACAGGAGCACATCCTTGTATGTCCGTGGCTTGGCTAAAAACAATACGACAAAACTCTTTGCGCAACGAGTCGTGGATTTCATGGAAATTCTGGTTCCAGTCACGGTGTATAGTCTGTATGGTGTCCTTGCGCAAACAGGAAACTACGGAATCTCGTGTCTCGCGCCATTTCGCCACTTCTGCAATCAGTTTGTCGGAAGTGAGCACCTCCTTGCTCCGTACATCTGACAGATAGGCACTATAGGCTTTGACTGCCTCCTCACTCGTTTTGTACGATAGGGACTGTTTGCCGCTTCCGCATGATGTACACACAAGTATGACTGCAAGAACGGCAGATGCCACTGTCATTGGCATGCCATTATTGATATGTGAGACTTTTATACTTGATGAAAAACGTCTTCTCGTTGCTGATTTTTGTCTTGAAATGTTGTATCTGTAAGTTCGCATAAACTCCTTTGTTTTCGTTGTATTTTGAAATCAAACGGTGCAAAGGTAAGCACATAACGGTGTATTTCAAGGCTTTTATGTCAAACTTTAAGCATATTTCCATATCATACTTTCAAGTATCTTTTTTGTTGAAAACAAGTGAAGAATAAATCTTAAAAGCAAGTGTAATTGTGGCTTTTCTTGTGCAAGTATGATTGAACTACAAATAAAACGAGTACCTTTGCAGTTGTTTTCAAAAATGAGTATAAAAGAATGGCAAAAGTAGGTTACATATATCGCACATCGCATGATGACAGTTTAGCCGAAGACAGGGCATGGATGGCAGAATACGGGTGTGTACAGATTGTAGAGGAAGAAACGGCACAGAAAAAACTGCGTCCGCAATGGAAACGGCTGTTGGCAAGCCTTGACAGAGGAGACGAGCTGGTAGTAGCCAAGTTCAGCAATGCAGTACAAGGCTTGCGTGAGCTTTCCACACTGTTGGAGTTTTGTCGTGTAAAAGTAGTCCGTCTTATTTCTATAAGGGACAGGATAGACACTGGCGACAAGCTGTTTCCCGACACGACAACCTCTCAGATAATGCATATGTTCGGCTCATTGCCTGAAGAGGTGATGGTATTGCGCCGTGCCGAAGCCCATGTGCAGTATCTGCAGCAGCATATAAAACCAGCAAGGTTCAAGACACTCACCGCCAAGGAAAAGGCGGAACGTGAGAATATGATAGTGAGCATGTACAACAACGGACATACGCTCGACGACATCTATTCTCTGAGTGGCTTCAAGAGCAGAAGTTCCATATTCCGCATACTCAACAAGTATGGGGTGAAGCTCAACCGTGGCAATTTCAGCGGGCCGCTCGGAAAGCGCAAGCAGAAAACTGCTGATACAAAGGAAAACAGTAATAACAATAGCGATAACGAAAAGTAGAACAGATAATGAACATCGAGGAAGTAAGGGACTATTGCCTGTCATTGCCAGGCACAGAGGAAGCCATGCCATACGGTGAGGACTGGGTGGTGTTCCGTATAGGCGGCAAGATTTATCTGCATATATGGCTGAAAGCACCCATACCGACCATTGCCGTGAAGCTGTTGCCGGAACGTGGCGAGGAGTTGCGCGAGGAATACAATGCTTTCTCCCCAGCATACCATCTGTGCAAGAAGCATTGGAATGACATTTTTATCGAAGGAACTTTTCCGAACAACATGATTGAGGAATGGATAAAAGAGTCATACGACTTGGTGAAAAGCAAGTTGCCTAAAAGAGTACAGGAGTGTGACTGCGGTGGCTGCCAATAAGTAAAGCTTTTATTTGTAACTTATTGATTATTAACGCGAATAATTCTTTATTCTCGATAATTATTTGTACCTTTGATAGGAATTTCAATATGTTCAACCTGTAACAAATTACGATTATGGGAGATATTCTAATCATGATTGTTGTCTTCTATGTCGGCAGAACCGTCCTTCGTGCATTGTGGGGCGGTTTCAAGGCATCTGACTACAGAAGAGACCGCTGAAACTGGCGGGACGACAATCAATGCCCTGATTGTTGTAAATACAAATGTTGATGTCCACGAATGCGTGGACTATATGAAATGACCTCTATATGAGGATGAGCCAAAAGAAAAAGGCTCCCCATCTCCCGACGAAGAACCTTCCGATGAACTTATGAACTAAAACAGATTTATAATATCCATTCCCGATGTCTTTGCCTTTCGGCAAGTGTAGAACGTACCGCCTTTCGGCTTGCCATCGAAAAACACCACCAATCCGCATGAATGGGCAAGCATATAGTCATTGCGTCTTAACAGGCAGCCGTTATAATATGATTGGCTTAACAGAATGCTATCGTCACATAGGGCAAGTATGGCATTGTATCTTGCTTGCTCATTATAACTCCACCTTGCGGACTGCCCCTTGAACGGAATGACCGCAATGAGTTTCAGTTGTGGCAGTTCCGATTTCAGCGACAACACCACTTCCGCTGCAAGCATATCAAATCCGATTGCCATACCGCAGTAATAAATTCGGATGCCCATAGCGTAGAGCAGCCTTATTATTCCCCTCAACTTCTTTCTCAGTTCTCCTTCTCTATGTTCGGGAATGGAGCGGTGTCCCGAAAACGCCACCGAGTTTGTTTTGCTGTAGTTTGTCTTTCCCATATCATCTGTTGTATTTGTAGTGAGTTCTGCCCAAGAACAATCCGCCCAACACGTTGCCACCGAATGTTTCTAACTGATTGGCGAAGAGCGCGTAGCTTGTGCCAGTTGTTACCACATCGTCAAAGACGTATATGTCCTTGCCCTTGAAGAAACTTTCATCAAACTCAATGACTTGCGTCTTGGTAATGGTTTTCTCCTTGTCCTTTCTATGTTCATGTACCGCCAATCGTTCACCCGATACGGAAACGTGGACATATCCGTTAAGGATGCCGCAAAGCTCGCTTACCCGATTGCAGAATGCCTTGTAACGGCTTTCGTTTTTGTCTTGCGTACTTGCAGGAACGCACACGAACACCATGTTTTTGATTTTGTCGCCACATATCTTGACAAGGTGTGCTGCCGTCATCTGCGCCACTTTCTCGAAAGCATTGTCACGTGCGTCCTTGAAATCCCATACCAACTGCCGTGCCTCCACAGCGTCCTCGCCGACATTGCGAACCCTTACGGGAAAATACTTCAAGAAGAAGTCCATCCTCTTGCTGAGTTGTCTCTTGATACTCTCGTCTGTTACCTTTGCCATAGTCTTGGATTTTATTTTCATCCCTTTTTTCGGAGCCTTTCGGCTTGTCCGAGGGATATTTTTCCGCTATGCAAAGGAGTTGGATGGCATAAAGACAAACCGGAAAAGAAAAATACGCTCTATATGGCACATGAAGAGGAAGATTTTTCTGAAAGCAGCCTTTGGATGCCCGATTTGATGATTGCCAGCCTACTTGTACCTTTGCGGAAAATATCCGAAGCGGCAAGACTGGAAGAAGAACTGTATGGACTATACCTGGATCATAAAACATAGAAAAGGAAAGGGCGGGCAGTGAAACCGCGCAACTGACGGCAGGCTTCCTGACGTATTGGTTGCCATTCGTGGGCGACATGAAAACGGAGGAACGACGCTTCACGTTGTCCACGAATGGCAATCTGTACGTGCCTGTCTTTGGAAGAGTGGCTTGCAAAGCCTTTCTGACAAACAGTTGGTGTGGTTTCGCGGTTGGTGTGGGACGAAGTTTTTACAAGGAACGGTTTACAGCTTGTCCGTCTATATAAAGGTAAGAAGGTCAGGAATGTAGTGTATGTGCGTCAAGGAAACTCTCTTGGAGTTCACGGAGAGTGTGTTTCCGCACATACGTTTGTTACGGCTGTCCGGCTTTCGATAGCAGCCGTTGTGGATGCCATAGAAAGCAGGGAGTGTCGGACAAAACATTTCTGACTGCATATATAAGGTGGGTATGGCAGATAGAAAGGGGAAAAGATGGTATAACTGGAGCCGTCACCATGAGTAAAAAATAAAGCGACCGAAGCCGCTTTGTATATAGGTCTGACAAATACTATTTCTTCTTTGTCTTCTTGGCTGGCTGTTCTGCGCTTTCGGTGGCAGGTTCTTCCTTGTCCAAAGCCTCATAGAACTTGGTGGCGATGAAGATGACACGACTGTGCTTGGTTCCCTGCTGGTCTGTCCATTCATCGGGTTTGAAGTACCCCTCAACGGTGAGTAGATTGCCTTTGACCAATTTGTCAAACGACTCGGTGTGCTCATTCTTGCGCCATGCCTCCATACTGATGAAAGCCGATACCCGGTTCGTTTCCTCTCCGTTCTTCTCCTGACGGCTTACTGCCAATGAGAAACGTGCGACGCTTGCTGTGGTGAACTGGCGGATTTCCGCATTGTTGCCTACGAAACCTGTTACTGTGAAGTTGTTCTCGATCTTTTTCATCTTGAATTTGCTTTTGAAGTTAAACTTAATTTTTACATGCAATCCAAAGCAGGGATGTGGCACATGAGGAAAGCACCAAGGAAATGGACTATAATACTCGTTTTCTGTTGGCGGTTGGGAGAACCGACGAACGAAGCAAGAGCAAAGACAAAATTTATTTGAGCTTTGCCTTGCAAGGAGGAAGAAGCTAACAGCAAAAAGGAAGATTATCGGCTATTTTATTGGTCACAGCGGAGCGACCTCACAAGATGACAGAAGGCATCGCGGCATCACGCTAAATTTGCATCGGAAAAATGAGTGGCTTCAATAATGGCAATTCAGAAAAGACGCATGAACGACAAGCAACAGATTGTGGCAAGCGCAAATCCGTTGTCACGGCATACAGCCGCTAACCCTTCATTGGCTGTCGGTATAAAATAAGCTGGAAACGTATAATGGCGTATGGCAAAAAGTATGGCTTGTGGCGTAGTGCATACCTGTGTTGATGTATTGTGCAAGGAGATACTTGTTGATGGGGTATCAAACCTATATAGGACAGACTTGTCAGGGAAATTGTGCATCTTGCATCATTCGCCCGTAAATATGAGTGTGGGCATGAACCGCTATCGGACTATTGCAGCCTGTCATAAAAGGAGATATGTCTGTCGGACATGATAAAGCGGCCTGTTCGCTATTGCGGTTGACGAATGGGGGTACTGAAAAGAGTATAAAAGGGTAAATCGATGCGGTTGGCGTTGCACCAGTTTACTGGCTATAAAAGGAATTGCCGGCGAAAAGAAAAACCTGCCCCACATCGTGTAGACAGGTCTGTGAACTTCTATTGTAATAATTCCTGTTCGTCTATATGAACTTCCGTTCGGGAAACATCATAAATGTCAAGGATAAGGAAGTTGTCCTCTTGGCTTTCATGAATTTCGTAGCCGTCCTTCATGTTTTCTGTGTCCGTGACACCCCAATCGTCCAGGATTTCCATCTTCTTCTCCGCCATAGATTTGATTGCACCTTCACGTGTCTTGTGTATAGAAACAATATCACACTCCAAACCGTCAATGGTTCTGTCCTCATATACAACTGCAAATACTTTCATGCGTTATGATTTTATGAGGGGAGAAGAACTCTCCCCTCGATTTAATTTTTCAGTTGTGGCTGATTATTCGTAAATCAGCACCTCGTCACGATATTCTGTCAGTTCCTTGCCGTTGTTCAGCCTGACAATAATCTCCTTGCCATAGTCGGCAACGACCGTACCCTCAGAATGCCCACGATAGGGATAAATCAATGTGCAATAGCATCCGACAATGCCTTCCAACTCGTCATAGTCAAACATACCATCTTCTCCTTTCCGTTTTTACTCAAACTCGAATTGATAGATATAAAAATACGTGTCGCTGTCCTTGTACTCGTATTCGCTGATGAACTCGTGCATCTCCTCGTCTGAGCGTCCGTCTCGCCCGATGTCCATTTTCTCGCACCATTCATCTATTGCGTCAGCCAACGTGTCAAATGGTTCTTCATACATTTCTTCAAATGGCTCTCCGTTTGCACTCACGCAACATTCTTCGGGGAAATGCTCGCCCTCATCGTGAACACAAAAAATGCCACAGCCACATTCTATTTCCCGATAGCTGATAGACAACGCTCCCTCAAACTTGTCGTTAAGCACATTGAAGAAGTCGTTGCAAGCAGTCCAAGCCGTTTCCGTGTCAAACGACAGCAAGGCATAGTCATCGTCTTCTTCATATTCCGCCCAATAGATTTCACCACGGACGGAAAAACCTTTTGCCTTGTAGTCGATGCCGTAATAGTTCGCCAAATCACCGAGCCAGATATTCTTCTCGTTCACGTTCATTTCTTGAAGCGTGTTCCACAGGTCGGCAACGACATTCTTCTCACCTGTGATTTTGTACTGCGTGTCACATAAGTTCGCCATAATCGTTTGTTTTAAGTTTTTGTTACTTCCCTCTTATAGCTACAGCTACTTGGGGATTTGATAAAATTTTGTTGCCTCAAAAGGTCTCATGTACCTGCATGCAAGGTTTCATGGCAAAATACGACCTCAGTGCCAGCCGAGGTGGAGATTTTCCCGATGAACCGCAAGGCTCTGACCTTGCAAGACAGAAGGCATGAGAAGTACCTTTGCAACACAATTCTTATCTACAAGTCCCCAAGTATGCAGCGAAAAGAAAGGTGACGGGTGTAAAGATGGAATATCAACCATATAACAGAACGATTGCAGCCAAAAGAGAAAGTGACGCACAAGCATTATGCGCAGCTTTTTCTTTTGGCTGTAACCCACAGATGGCAGTATGGTTTATGTGGAACGGGTCACTTTACGTGGTTAGTCTTATATATAGGCTAAACCAAAGTAAAGTATATATGTGAAGTGATTTTTGTAAATGTGGAGACGAGGATGTGTGATTGGGTGATTGCAGTGAAAAGAGAATGTGACGCACAAGCATTATGCGCAGCTTTTCTTTTGGCTGTAATCCTACAAATGGCTGTATAGTTTACGTGGAATGATTCACTTTACGTGGTTAGTCTTTATATATAGGCTAAACCAAAGTAAAGTATATAAGTAAAGTGATTTTTGTAAAAGTGGAGACGAGAATGTGTAATTGGGTGATTGCAGTGAAAAGAGAAAGTGACGCACAAGCATTATGCGCAGTTTCTCTTTTGGCTGCAACTCTACAAATGGCAATATGGTTTATGTGGAATCGTTCACTTTACTGGTTAGCCTTTATATATAGGCTAAACCAAAGTAAAGTATATATATGGAGTAATTTTTGTACCTTCGCAGATGTGAGGCTGTACGAATATGTTATGACATTGCTATTACCGAAAGCCAAACGAGCATTCATGTATACCTTTCTCTTTTGGTCAGCAATAACAACGCCAATGATTCTGTTGTCGGCAAATCGTTAGGTATTGTTTGAGGGAAAATACAGTTCTATAAACTGATAGGATTTTCAGCAAAACCACAAAATGCAACCAACGGAAACCAAAGAAACAATAGGAAACAAGGAAAATGCGAAAATGTTGTTTCTTTGATATTTTGTTTCTATATTGTTTCTTACCAAGTTGATATGTTTGTATATGTAGTGATATTCAGGTAGTTATAGAATTGCAAAATAGACTTGCGAAGTAAATTCATTGAAATTGCTGACCAAATTCATTGTATTTGCTGACCAAATTCATTGAAATTGCTGAGCAACGCAACTTGCATAGCACTATAATACACTATATACCATCATGTTACGCAACTTTTAATAGCGGACTGAAAAACATGGTTTTTCTGGCTTCCAACGCTATACATGGTGCAGAGGACCTATACACACGTGATTGATGCTTCGTGCATTGCCCCAAAAACATGATCATAAAAAAAACAGGGCGATAT